>OFMX01000710.1_pt1 | contig 30596 bp, 19 predicted proteins | sample 1541901 | NCBI WGS metagenome assembly OFMX01 (sample SAMN04209222, study PRJEB22552) | human gut metagenome | biome: gut; material: feces | host: Homo sapiens | place: USA: Oklahoma | reverse complement strand
TATCAGCTTCGACTTCTCCGATGACTCCACCGACGAGTACTTCGGGCAGATTGCGCCATTTGTGACGTACGCCTTTATGTCCATGGGCGACGCTTCCCTGGAGGATATCAAGGCGAAGCTCGAGTGGGTGAAGGCCCTTGGCCCTCAAATCGTATGCGCATCGCGCGGGAGCAAGGGCTCCGTCGCCTATGACGGCGAAAACTTCTACGAGCAGGGCATCAAGCCCGTGGCGCCCGAGGAGCTCAAAGACGCTATGGCGGCCGGCGATTCACTGCTGACGGCGTTTTTGGTCACCTATCTTTCCAAGAAGAAGGCCGGCGAGTGCGGCGAGGCCGCGATTCGCGAGAGCTTGGACTTCGCTGCCGGTTTTGCGGCGGAGACCTGCAAGATCGAGGGCAGTTGGGGCCACCCGCTGGTCTACGAGAACTAGTTTTTTGTCGTGGCGGGGTGTCTTGGGGCGCCCCGCATTGCGTTAGGAGTCAAGATGTCCGTTCGTGCCTGCGCGGCAGGATTTTGCTGCGCCGATGTCTACCAGAATCTGGATCCCCTGGGTTGCATCCAAGGGGGCCTCTCAGGAGCGCTTCGAGGGGTGCTTCTTGAGTATATGAAGGCAAAAGGGATATGCAATCTTCATATACGGCCTTCTTTTAGAGGGCGTTGTCCTTACTCTTTCATCTCCTTGCCTATGGACATTTTGTCCATAGGCAAGAGTCCATGGTCGAGATCATGGTGAAGTTCTGCGGCCAGTAATTACTGCATTACATATTCTGTTGTCACCTGGGAGGCTCGCTTTTGCGGGCCTCTTTGCGTTGCTAAGGGGCCATGGTCTGTCGATAAATAAAGCGCCCGCTTGCGGGGGAGCAAGCGGGCGCCGTTGAGCGAATATGTTTGCGGCCCTAGCCGCTGCGGGTGATGGGTCCTCGACTAGTTAGTCGTGCCGGAATCGTCGCCCGAATCGGAGCCAGAAAGCGAAACCGTCAACGTGATCGTGCTGTCGGTGGACTGCTTGCCGGTGGGGGAGACGCCCGTGACGGTGGCGTTTTCGTTGCCGCTCACGGGGTTGCCGTTCTGGTCGCAGAACGCGATGTTGTAGAAGCCGGCATTGTTGAGCGCGGTGACGGCGGCAGAGATGCTCTTACCGTACAGATTGCCCGGAACGCTCGCCTTGCCGGACTTCTTGGCAATGACGACGGTAATCGTGGCGCCGGGCTTCTGCTTGCCGCTGGGGTTCCAGCTAATCACCGTGCCCTCGGTAACCGAGTCGTTCTCCTGATAACTCACGTTAACGCCAAAGCCGGCCATGTCGAGCGCATTGCGCGCCTGGGACTCGGTCATGTCAGTCAGATCGGGAACAGAGGTGGTATCCGGGCCGCTCGAGACCTTGTACGAGATGGTCGTGCCCTTCTCGACTTCTTTGCCGGCATCGGTGCCCTGCTCAAAGACCTGGCCTTCCTCGGCTTCGTTGGCTTCCTCGGAAGCGCTGCCCTTAAGGCCAACGCTTGCCAGCGCTGCCTCGGCCTGGTCCTTGGTCAGGCCAACGAGCTGCGGAACCTCAACCTTCTCGGAGGGCTTGGGGCCCTTGGAGACCACCAGGTTCACGCGCGTGCCCTTGGGCTTCTTGGTGTTGCCGTTGGGCGTCTGCTCGGCGACCTTGCCCTCGTCGACATCGTCGTTGTAGCTTTGGTCGATGGTGCCGACCTCGAGGCCGGCTTCCTTGATCAGCTCGACGGCAGTCTGCTGGTCCTTGCCCAGCACATCGGGCACGGTGACCTGCTCGCCGCCAAAGAGTCCTGTGGCAAAGGCCACCACGATGCCGATGACGGCAACGGCTGCCACCACGGCGGCGATGATCTTGTTCTTGTTGGATTTGGGCTTTTCGACCTCGTAGGAGCCGGTGGAGCCCGAAACCGAGCTACGGGCGGTATTCTGGCCGCTCACGCCCGAGACGGGACGCACCATGGCGCGCGTCTGATCGGAAAGCTCGCGAGTCTTGGTGGCGCCCAGCTCACCGGGGGCACCGATGATGCGCGTGGGCTCCGAGACGTTGACGGCACGGCCCGACAGGTAGCTGTTGAGCACCTGACGCAGCTCGTCGGCGGTCTGGAAGCGGTTTGCCGGGTCCTTCTCCATGCACTTGAGGATGATGCGCTCAAGGTCGGCGTCGACACCGGAGTTGATCTGGCTCGGCGGAATAGGCAGCTCGTTGACCTGCTTGAGTGCGACCGAGATAGCGTCGTCACCGTCAAAGGGGACGCGGCCGGTGGCGCACTCGTACATCACGACGCCCAGCGAGTAGATATCCGAGGTGGGGCCGAGGTCCTGACCACGGGTCTGCTCGGGGCTGACGTAGTGGGCAGTTCCCAGCACGTTGTTGTCTTGCGTGAGGTGGCTGTTCTTGGCGCGCGCGATGCCAAAGTCCATCACCTTGATGTTGCCGTCGGGCAGCACCATGATGTTCTGCGGCTTAATGTCGCGGTGGATGATCTCGTGCTTGTGGGCGACCGAAAGCGCGGAGCTGATCTGCGAGCCGATCTGGGCGACCTTCTTGGGGTCGAGGGCGCCGTGGCTCTTGATGCCGCTCTTAAGGTCGGTGCCGCGCAGGTACTCCATGACGATGTAATAGGTGTCGCCGTCCTTGCCCCAATCGTAGACGCCCACGATATAGGGGGAGGAGAGACCGGCTGCTGCCTGGGCCTCCTGCTTAAAGCGTGCGGCGAAGGTTGCGTCGCCAGCATACTGCGGCAGCATGATCTTGACGGCAACCGTGCGGTCGAGGACCTGGTCCTGTGCACGGTAGACGGTCGCCATGCCGCCTGTTCCCACCTTATCCTTGAGGAGGTATCTTCCCCCGAGGACCCTCTGTTCCATTCCTGCTCCTAACATAACTATTCGCTCAACGATGTGTGTAGTACCTACGATGTGGCCGCTGGGGCCGTGTGGCGCGTTGCCGCTAACTCTTCGGCCGCGGCGCGCCTCGGGTGTCCGATTCGATCATGGGCATCACGCTCCCTGTGCGGCAAGCGCCGCGGTCAGGACGATACCGGCGATCTTGGCGGCCTCGACGTCATGCTTGTCGAAATCCTCCAAGGCCACCGAGATGGCGACCGTGGGTGAATCGTAAGGTGCAAAGCCAACGAACATCGAGTTGACGTTGGTGCCGCCGGTCTCGGCCGAGCCGGTCTTGCCGGCGACCTTGACGCCGGGGATCTGGGCATCGGTGCCGGTGCCGGACTGGACGACGGCAAGCATGGCCTGCTTGACCTGGTCGGCCGTGGCGGAGCTGACGGCCTGGCCCAGCGAGCGGGACTGCGTGGTCTTGACCACGGTTCCGTCCGGTGCGAGCACCTGGGAAACAAAGAACGGGTCCATGACCACACCGCTGTTGGCGATGGCCGCGGCGATCACGGCATTTTGCATGACCGTGGTCTGCGGGCCGGGTGTGTGGTCCATGCCGACGGGCTGGCCGGCACCTGCCCAGGCGGTCTCCCACTCGGTCATGAGCGACGGATCGGCCATGATGGAGGCCGTGGAGGTCAGGTCCTGGCCGAGCTTCTGGCCGTAGCCAAAGGCGTTGGCAAACTGCACGAGCGTGTTTGCGCCCACTTCGTTGGCCACCTGGCCAAAGACGACGTTGGAGGAGACGGCAAAGGCCTGCTGCAGCCTGATGGTGCCGTAGCTCTCGTTGGCGGAGTTGGTGACCGGCGCGTTGCCGATGTCCATGGAGCCGGGTGCCTGATAGGTGCTCGTGAGGCTGGCGGTTCCGGTCTCGAGTGCGGCGGAAAGCGTGACGACCTTAAAGGTGGAACCCGGGGTGTACAGCGCGTCCATGGCGCGGTCGTACATGGAGCCGTCCTCGCCGCCGCCCGTCTGCAGCAGGGCATCGATGTTGGTGTTGTCGTAGGTGGGCGAGCTGGCACATGCAAGCACCGCGCCGGTACGCGGGTCGATGACCACTACAGCGCCCTTAAAGCCCTTGAGCGCCTGCTCGGCCGCCGTCTGGATGCGCGAGTCGATGGTGAGCTTGGCGGTGTTGCCCGGCTGGGTCTGGCCCGCGAGCGACGCGATGGCGTTGTTCCAGCTGGAGTAATCCTTGGAGCCGGTGAGCGTATCGTTCATGACGCTCTCGATGCCGGCGGTGCCGTATTGCTGGCTCACGTAGCCCACCACGTGCGCGGCCATGTTGCCGTTGGGGTAGGAACGGGCGTAGGTGCCGTCCTCCTGCTGCAACGACTCGGCTAGCGTCACGCCGTCGGACGTGATGATGGAGCCACGCTGGATGTACTTGGAGCGGGCGATGGTGTGGTTGTTGGTCGGCATGTCCTGATAGTCCTTCGCCTTGATGACCTGGACATAGGTGAGGTTGCCGATAAGGATGGCGAACAGCGCCGTGAAAGCAAACACGGCACGAGTCAGACGGTTGGCAAGTGCCACGCGGCCGAGCACGCCGGACTCTGGCGTGTCGAGCAGGCGACGACGCATGCGAGAGCCCGCGGAGTGGTTGCCGTGGCTGTAGGAAGGTGCGCTGGCAAAACGCGTACCGGTCGGGGCGGCGGCGGATGCGACCTGGTCATCGGTGATGGCGGCCATGGTGCCGGTGCCGGTGAGCTCGGCTTCGCGTCCGGTTGCCTCGTCGCCGGCGCGCAGCAGCAGCGCGACGATGATAAAACTCGCCAGCAGCGAAGAACCGCCCTGGCTCATAAAGGGCAGGGTGACGCCGGTCAGCGGGATTAGGCGGGTTACGCCGCCAACGATTAAGAATGCCTGGAAGCTGATGGCCGCCGTAAGGCCGGTCGCGCTAAAGGCGGCAAGGTCGGACTTGGCGCGGGCTGCCGTGGTGAGGCCGCGCACGGCAAAAAGCATAAACAGGATGAGCACGGCGCCGCCGCCCAAAAGGCCCATTTCCTCGCCGATGGCCGAGAAGATAAAGTCGGACTCGACGACGGGGATGTTATTGGCCATACCGTTGCCAATGCCGACGCCAACAAGGCCGCCGTCGGCCAGCGAGAAGAGGGACTGGACAATCTGATAGCCCTGGCCCTGCGCGTCCTTAAAGGGATCGGCCCAGATCTGGAAACGCACCTGGACGTGCGACAGGAACTTGTAGGCGCCCACGGCCCCCACGGCCAAGAGCGCAAGGCCGATGATGACATACGAGAAGCGACCCGTGGCAACGTAGAGCATCAGCAAGAAGATGGTGTAGAACAGCAAGGCCGAGCCCAGGTCACGTTCGAAGACAACGACGAGCAGGCATACGCCCCAGACTGCGAACAGCGGCAGCAGCAGGCGCAGGCGCGGAATCTTAAGACCCAAGATCTTGCGGTTGGAGATAGAGAGCAGTTCGCGGTTTTCGGCCAGGTAACCGGCTAGGAACAGCACGATAAAGACCTTGGCGAACTCGCCGGGCTGAATGGTAAAGCCGGCGATGCGAATCCACAGTTTGGAGCCCGAGATCGTGGTGCCGATAAAGATGGGCAGCATCAGCAAGATGATGCCGATGATGCCAAAGGTGTACTTGTAGCGCATGACCACGTCGAGGTTTTTGACCAGCGCAAGCGTACCTACCATCAGCGCCACCGAGATAAACAGGATGACGAGCTGCGAGATGGCGAGCGTGGGCGCCAAGCGCGTCACAAACGTGATGCCAATGCCCGAGAGCACAAAGACGATGGGTAGGATGGCGGGGTCGGCGCCGGGCGCCAGGATGCGCACGGCGATATGCGCCGCGGCGAAGGCGGCGAACAGGCCGATCGGCACGGCGAGCGTCTCAAAGGAAATCGTGGCACCCGCGGTGAGCACGTACATCGCATAGAGCAGGATGACGGGGAACGCCGAGGCGATGAGCAAGAGCAGTTCGGTGTTGCGGCGACTCATAAGCGGCACTCCCTTTCTAATTCTTATCGGAGGCTTCGGCCTCGGCTGACTGTTCGGCGGTTTTCTCGGAATCTGACTCGGAGGTGGATTCCTGATCGGTGTTGTCGCGAATCGTTTGCGCGTCAATCACCTGACGGGTCTGCTCCTCGTCAATCTGATGGCGGTACTTGGAAATGGTGTCCTGCGCATCGTCGACGCTCGTTTGTGGAATGCCTGCCTTCAGGCGGTTTTGCGTGTCTTCGGGCAGGTCGGACAGCTTGATGCTGGTTTCGCTCTCGAGCCAGTGGAGCTCGACCCCGAGCGTCTTGCCGGGCAGGCCGCGCCAGACGGCGACATTGCCGTGGTAGGTTCCCAAGTAATAGGAGCCGGTGATGCCCGTGTATGCCCAGATGCCTGCTACCAGCACAAAGACAAGGGCCAAGACGGTGGCGATGGTGACATTGCGGCGTCGGACGCGTTTTGCCTCGCGCATGACGCCGTCGTCGACCAGGTCGACGACCACCACGGTCACATTGTCGTGGCCGCCGGCGGCAAGCGCCGCGTCCACTAGGTTGTCGACGCAGATTTGCGCGGTTGAGGACTGCGTGGCGATGTTCTCGATATCGCTATCGGGAATCATGCTCGAAAGACCGTCGGAGCACAGAATCAGGCGGTCGCCTTCCTCGATGTGCAGGGTAAAGTGGTCGGCATACATGGCGGGATCCGAGCCCAGCGCGCGGGTGATGACCGAGCGGTTGGGGTGGACGCGGGCCTCGTCGGCCGTAATCTCGCCAGCATCCACGAGCTCCTCCACGTAGGAGTGGTCGCGGGTCACGCGGATGAGCGTACCCTCGTGGAGCAGGTAGGCGCGCGAGTCGCCCACGTGGGCGATGGCGAGCGTGTCGTTTTCGATGTAGGCGCAGGTGGCCGTGCATCCCATGCCGGGTTTGCCCAGGCCGTTGAGGGCGGCCTCGATCACGGCGGCGTTGGCGGCCTCGACGGCTGCGGCCAGGCGCGCGGCGTCGGCGGACTGCGGTGCCGTCTTGGCGATTGTCTCGACGGCAATGGAGGATGCCACCTCGCCGGCGGCGTGTCCTCCCATGCCGTCGCACACGCAAAAGAGCGGTGACTGCACCAGATAGGAGTCCTCATTGTGCGGGCGTACACATCCGACGTCGGAGCGGGCACCCCACATAAGCTGCGTGGTGGTGCCGGCGTCGTAGGTCGAGTCGGTCTCGATGCGCTCGTCGGTCAGCGGCTCAAAGCTCATGGTCGAGCCGGGATCTTTGAGCTTTGCCTCCACGGCGGCGACATCGATCTCGGCTGTGTCACCGGGAGAGACGGTGTCGGTCTCGGCGTTTGATTCGGAATCGCCGGTGTCCGGGGAGTCGGGCTCCTCGGAAACGCGGGCGGTCGACTCGTCATCTTGCGGGCTGACGTCTATAGGCTCGGGCGTCGCAAAGTGCGACGGCGCGGGCGTGTTTTGCGACTGGGCGGCGGGCTCGGCCACGGCATCGGACTCGCTTGCGGGCGCAGGCTGCGGGGTCTTGGGTGCAGGGCCGTCCTCGGGGGATGGCCCTGTCTCGGGCGCCGGCGTAGACGCGGGCGTAACCTCGGATGCTGGGGCTATGGGAAACGCTGGGGCGGCGGGCTCGGGTGCCGCAAACACCGCAGCGCTCTCGTTGATTGCCGCGGCGACGGGCTCTGCAAAGTGAGCCGGCGCCGGGGTTGCTTCGGACGCTGTGGGCTGTTCCGCAGCATGTGCGCCGATGGGCGCCGCTACGGCATCCTCTTCGTCCTCGTTATCGGCGAGATCCGAAATATCATGCGTTACATGCGAAAGAGGCAGGGAGAACACGGTGTCCTCGGGCTCCACGGGTGCGGAGCCCGCCGGAGCGGCGTGGGCCGGCGCAGCTGTGGCGGCGGCCGGTGCCTCGGTCATAGTTGCGGACTTGTTCTCCTCGTCGATCATCGACGGTTCACCTTCATGACCACGTCGCCAATCTGGACTTCGTCGCCCTCACGCAGCGTCGCGGGCTCCACGAGCTGGCGGCCGTTGACGAGCGTGCCGTTAAGCGAGTTGAGGTCCTCGATGATGAGCGCCGGGCCCTGCAGCGAAAAGCGCGCATGCGAGGCCGAGACAAACGGCTCGTTGATGCAGATGTCCGAAGACGGCGAGCGGCCGACGATGACGGGGCCGAGCATGTCTACGTGGATGCCGCGGATGCCGCGCGGACCCTTGTCCACATCGATCGTCCAAATGGCCGAGTCGCGGCGCTGTCCGCGCACAAGTCCCACGCCGGTCTTCATGACGGCGAACAGGAAGATATAGAGCAGGGCGACCAGGACGATGCGGCCTGCAAAAAGGACGATATCGATGTTCATAAGCGACTATCCCCTAAATTCAAAGGTGCTCAGGCCAAACGTCAGTAGATCGCCGTTGCGCAGCGGGCAGCGCGTAATGCGGCGGTTGTTGACGAGCGTGCCGTTGGTGGAATTGAGGTCCTCGATCGACCAATCCGAGCCCGTAAAGGTGAGCTGGGCGTGGCGGCGCGACACGTTGGGGTCGCGCAGGGCAATGTCGGAAACTGAGCGCTCGCGACCGATGGTCACCTGTGCGGAGGTGATGCTATGGCTCTCGCCGCTCACGACGTCGACGAGCTGGGCGAGCGGGCGCTGCGGGGCGCGAGTGCTCGCCATGTTGGAGGCGATGCCGGCTGCGGCGCCTAGGCCCACGGCGGCACCGGTCGCGGCGGCTCCGCCCATGCCGGCAAGCGCGTCGCGCGAGACGGTCTGCGGCACCGGGATGGGTGCTGCGGCGGGGTCGGGGACGCTAGGCGCGAAGGGGTCTGCCACGGCAAGCGGGTCGGGAGCAGCGGCGCGAGGCGTCGGCTGCTGCTGGGGCATGGCGGCGGGGCGCTGCTGCTGCGGGGCAGCAAACTGCTGCTGACCGGCGCGCGGGGCGCTGGCGGCACGGCTTGCCGCGGAGTTGTTCTGGCCCAGGCCGTTTTGATAGGCGCGCTCTTCTTCGTACAGGCGGCCGAGCGTGGGGGTATCGACGTTCTCGGCAAAGACCGAGAACTTGCCGGCGCGCAGCTGCGGATCGATCATAAAGCGCACGAGGGGCTCGCCGACAAAGACATAGCGGCGCTTTTCGGCCTGCGCCTTCACAAACTCGCGGACCTCGCGCGAAAGCTCGGGGTAGAACGGGGCGAGCATGGGATCGTCGTCGGCGGCGATAAGGATGGTATAGAGTGCCGGCGCCGTGTTGACGCCGTTGATCACCAGAGTCTGATCCTCCATGTCGCGAGCGGCCTGCTTGGCAAGCTTCTTAAAGGAGAACGGGGCACGGGTGGCACCGAAGATGCCGGCCACGTGGTCCTCGAAGATGTTCAGGAAGTTCACGAAAGATCACTCTCCGTATAGGTTCTTTGGTATCCGAGCAAATATAGGCATATCCCAACGATTATAGAGGATAGGGTTCCCGCAACCGCCGCCTTGGCGACGACCGCGGCTGCAAGGCTGGCAATTTCCATATGGTGTGCAAGACAGGACGCCGCTGCGCAGCCTATGCCGGTGACAGCGATGGCGGCGATTGCGGCAAGGTTTGAGCCCTGATCGGCACGCTTGGCATGGGCATTGAGCAGCGCAGATGACGCTGCGGCAGTTGCCGCGACCAGCACAAAGGCAGCCCAAAGGAGCGGGTCTCCCAGCGCTGCGGCAACGTTACCGAGCCCCAGCACGCCTCCGGCTGAAAGCGCGACCGTGGCCAGACGGGCAAAAAGCGCGCCAATGCCCGTTGCCGCGGCGGCGCTTGCCGGGCCGAGCCAAAATGACGCGACGCCGGCGGCGACCCCAGCTGCCAGGAAGGTATTGCCGGTCAGACAGCCAAGCGCGAGTGCACAGGTGAGCGCGGCGCTCGCGGCAGCCTCGGTGCGACCCCAGGCGATCCACCAACCGGACATGGCGGCGGCAAAGATCACCGCGACGGGCAGCATCGACAGGATGCCCTGTGCCTGCATGGTGGCGTTGGCCATGAGCACCAAAAAGCCCACAGCCGAGATGGCCGAGCCAATTTGGGGGGCCAGGCCAGCCGCCGCTCCGATCGCGATGGCCGCAATGACCAGGCCGGGAAGCGCCGCGACCCCGGCCGTTTGCATCAGCAAAAAGCTAAAGGTGCCGCACGTTAGCGCCGAGATAGTGCGCATGGTGTAGTCGCGCGCATGGCTCCAGCGCGTGCCCGCCCAGCCGAGTGCGGGGTCGACCTCGATGGCGTCGTCCTCGTAGTGCGACGGCTCGATATCGTCGAGCTCCTGCTCGTCATCCGAAAGTTCGCCAACCATTTGCTCCAGGCTGCGACGGCCTTCGCGTACGCTGCCCAAACCGGCAAGGAGTTGGTCGCAAAATGCCTCGATGCTGTTGGGGCGGTCCTGCGGCATGGGGGAGAGCGCGCTCATGAGCGCAGCCTCGGCTCCCGGGGGAAAGTGCGGGATGAGCTCGCTGGGGTAGGTGGCACCGCCGATGATGCGGTCGAGCGAGTCGCCGGGCGTGGCGGCCATAAAGGGAGCATTGCCGCACAGGCCCTCGTAGATCACACAGGCGAGGGCAAAGACATCGGCGCGCTCGTCGACCGTGCCGGTCTCGATATCGAGCTGCTCGGGCGGCATGTAGCCGATAGTGCCGCCGCGCGAACCGCCAAAGCCACCGGCGGACGACAGTCGCGCCATGCCAAAGTCGGTGAGCTTTACATTGCCCGAGTGGTCGATGAGCACGTTGGCGGGCTTAATGTCCAGGTGGAGTACGCCATTACTGTGGGCGAAGGTGAGCGCCTGGCCCAGGGCATCGGCAATGGCCGCGGCCTCGTCAAAGGTGAGCGAATGGCCGTCCACACGATGCAAAAACTCGGCCAGCGACATGCCGTCGACATACTCCATGACCAGATAGGCATAGGCGGTGTCATGCGTAAAGTCGATAACCTGCACGATATTGGGATGTTGAAGCATGGCGGCGGTGTGTGCCTCGCGCAGGACATCCATGATGTCGCTGGCGGGCATGCCGGCACCGCTTGTGAGGGGGATACGCTTAATGGCGACGCGACGGCGCAGGTGCGTGTCGCGGCAAATCTCGATGGAGCCAAAACCGCCGGTTGCAAGCGTCTCGAGCGGCTGGAACCGCTTGAGCAGCTCGCGAGAGCTGGTGCCCTCCAAGGGAACGTCCGGCGAGAACCGGGCGGTATGTTGCGAGAAAAGCGGCATGGCCAACCCTCGTGCGTTTAAAGTTCGTTTGCGAGCGGCGGGCACGGGGCGTGGTCCGTTCCAGCGTTCGCGGTGGCATAGATGCTGCTAGTGTAGCACGCTCGGATGGATGGCGAGGATAACGGGCGGCGGGGACAACTTATCCTTCTTGGCCTCGTTTCGATCCGTCCGGAAAGCGTGCCCCAGTTTTCAGCCAAATTGTGGGATGCGCTTTCCGAATGGGGTGCGCTGCGGAAACTGCGTCCCAGAATACTGACTCAGAACGGGATGCATTTTCCGAACCGGCGCTCAAAAGGAAACCGCATCCCACTTTGATGTGGGACTGCGGGAAAAATGGACCGTGACCTGGCTCGGATTGGAGTTAACGTGAATCGTTGATGCTGGCTGGTGTGGGCGCGGAGATAAACGAGCAGCCCGAGCGATATAATGACGCGCTATGGAGGTCATATGCTCTTTTCCCGCTGTTCTGCCACATCTGCTTTCTCCATTGTGCTCGTCGTAATGGCGGTCACCCCTTATCACCGGTTTTCATCTTCAATCGGTTTGGCATCAGGTGCAATGACCTGGCTCGTTATCCTTGGCGCATGCCTTGCGGCGTTTGTTCATGGTGTTGCGCTTCGCAAGGGGAGAGAAATAAGACGGCCGGGTCGCCTTGGCGCCATTGGTGTTTTCCTTGGTGTTATTGCAACGGTTCCCGAATGGGCCGACTTGGCCTTCTATGCTCGCGGAGATTCTATTCCATTCGTGTTTGCACCGATCTGGCTGCTGCATGGCGTTTCGTGCGCCTCGTGCTTTGTTGGATCGCTGCTCCTCTCATATGTTATTTGGGGCACGGTGGGCTCTCCTTTGACGCAGGGGGCGACGTGGGCTGACGAAAGAGAAACTCGTCACCCGCAGGACGCGATTTTTACAGAAACAATAGCCATCCTGTCTTGCCTGCTGTTTTGCTGTCGAGTTTCATGGAGAGTCGTTCCCGAGCCATGGGGGATGTCCCCTGTAACGGCCGTATCAATTGGCTTAGTGCTTTTAATTCCTCTGGTCTATCTCGTGTTGGCTGTGGCCCCGCCGCTTTGCTGTCTCCGCGCCTTTGGTCGGGGACAGAGCGACGTGTTTGCCCGTTCTGTGCTCGTGGCAGTCCCTATTGGTCTTGTTCCGGCTGTCGAGGCGGCATACTTCGCAAGCGATGCCGCGATCATTGTATTGCTTGCGATGGGGTCCGCTATTGCTGTTGCCTTCGTGTGCACGTTGCTAAGGGGGGAACGGGACAACAATCCGGATATTGCCTGCGCGTCCGACCCATTCGATGCGGGAGTGTTTTCCCCTGCCCTGTCGCCTCGAGAAGAGCAGTTTGTTCGACTGCTGCTCAAAGGGAAAACGCCGGCGGAAATTGCCAGGGAGACGGGTACGAAGCCATCGACGGTGCGAACAACGCTTCACCGAGCATACGGGAAGGCGTCGGTTGCGGGCTCACGCGAGCTCGTGGCGTTGTTTGCAGGTGAGGGTGATGCTGTAGGGCCTGAGCCGCTGCAGCGGCATGCTGACGATATGTTGGCATCAGCTCGAACGCGCCGGCTGTTTCGATACCTGCTCACATCATTTTTCATCCTCCTTGCGGCGGGTCCCTTGGTAATGGCGGATAGCGATTGGGGGTCCGGTGTTTCGTGGGCTGTCGCCTTTTCTCTTGCAAGCTATGCATTGGGTCTCGGACTGTTTCTGTCGCTACGCTACACGGGTGGAAAACCGAATCGTGAAGCTGATCTGGATAGAGCGGATGGGGCGATTGGGCTTGGAAGCCCGTGCGTGTGGGCGATACTGTCTGCCGTGGAATGGGCTTTTGTTTATATCGCGGCATGGAGGTGCATACGCGATCCGTTGATGGCTGCACCGGTCCTGGTTTGCGGCATAGCGTCTATGGCTTCGCTCGCTGTTAAGCTGCGCCCGTTTAAGGTTCATGCCCATACTCGGGCTATCGCGCCATTGGTTGTGATAGGTGTGGCTGCTTTAATCTATGCAGCAACTAGGGGGCGAATTCATGGACTTGCGGTACTGACGGGGATGCTGCTCACGTATATAGTGCTGCGAAGCTGTCCGCAGCGCAAAATGCTTGGGGTATGGATGCTCTGCTTTGGGGCGATGGCTCCCGTTTGGGTTGTCTTGCTCAACATGGTGCAGGATCTGACGGTTTTCAAGCCGTTGTTCCTCGCGTCGTTGTTGGGGCATAGTTCGGCTGTCAATGTCGTCGTGGCAACGGTGATCGTCTGCTGGTCTGTGCCCATATTCGTCACGCACATCGCGCTCGCCCGCTCGGTTGAGGACGAGAAAGCCGTCTTGGAGTACCGCGCGAACGGGTCCACCGAAACAGCCCGCGTGCGCCAGCTGGCCCTGCTTATGTCTCGCTCCCTTTCTAATGTTCAGTCGCAAATCTTGCTGATGACGGCAGAGGGCGCAACGACAAAGGCTATTGCGGAGGATGTCGGTTACGCTGCATCTACGGTGCAAGCACTGCGGTCTGCATCTTACCGCCAGTTGAGGATCAAGAATAAAGCGGAACTTGTTTCATTGTTATCGCAGGTAGATAACGTGTAAACGCCTGAGCAATCAACTCAATAGCGGGTGTTTACAGACATCTTTCTCTATTCATGCAAAAGTTGCCGTGCGTCGACGCATTATTGACCGCTTTTGATTGGAGAAAGCCATGATTAAGCCAAGGAGCGCTGTTGCTCGACTCGGAGTCGGGTTGGCGATTGTTGCGGGTTTGTCGATGGGCGCACCTGCCGCATCATTTGCTCAAGATGAGTTTGACACTTCCCAGGTTTCTAGCATTTCGCAGAGCGCGGATGCCGGAATTGCCACATGCAAGAACAACGAAGATAGATATTTCGCTTTTCAATGTTCTGGCACGAGCGCAACTGGCTATCGCCAGAAAGAAGATTCATCTTCAGTTTACACTTTGATCCAAGGCTATTCAGGAAGGCCGTTACGTTTGTACGTGGACGGCGCCTATGACAATAGAGGAACGGGCACTATGAATTGCACGCAAGGCGTGTATCGCGCCAACCACGCGGGCGAATGGGAGATGTATAACCTCGTTCGCGAGAATGGGCGCAGCCATGCTCGTCTGACTGCCTGGGCCGAGTCCGGATACGGCACGGTCTATGGAAAGTGGAGCCCCGATTGCTTAGGCCATTTTAACAAACTTCCCTCCTAGCCAATCCGCAGCTTCTTGTTGTGATTAGGGCCGGGCCGAGCGCTGCTGCTCGGTCCGGCCAATGGAAGGGTGATGTCGGTTGAATAAAAATCTAATTCGGCACGAGTTGTCCAAGATATCTGGAAACCCAATATTTGCGTTGGCTCTTACTTTGGCGATTGTAATTTCGATGGCAGCTGCCGTCGAGGCGTGGTGGACGCTCGAGACTGAACGCAAACAGCTGTTATCTTTTGGCTACGGCATTGGTCTGCAGTCTCAGACATACTCCGGCCAAACGCGTGTAAGTAGCTTTGGTAACTGGATTGTTGTGAGCGCGAATGCGCCGTTGTTAGCGTCGGTGTTTTTCTATGCGCTGCCGTTGCTTGCCATGTTGGCCGGGTCGTGGTCATGCCTGTCCGAGCGTTTGAGCGGTTACGAGGCACAGATCTGCACGCGTGTTTCTAGAAATGCATACGTGAACGTGAAGATGCTGTCTGCTTTCCTCTCTGCGTTTGCGGTCACGGCTATTCCGCTACTCGTGAACTTTCTGATTGTCTCCATACTGTTTCCCGCGTATCTCCCCCGAGTCGACGAATCGACTTACGTCGGGCTCTATCTGCATAGCTATTTTTCTGGCCTGTTTTATTCCCGGCCTCTGTTATACGTGCTGGTTTATACGCTGTTCGATGCGGTGGCGCTGGGGGTTCTATCCATGGCCGTGACCGGTCTGTCGGTTGTGTTCCGCAGCAGAATCAAGGCGATGGTCGTTCCATATCTGATTATGGTTGCATGGCACTTTGTTAACGACTGGATTTTTAGCGTCCTTTCATGCGTCGGCTTTAACTGCAACATTCTTAACAGCATCAGGTCGGAATCACTAAATAACTGGCCCGACATCCGAGCGGGGGTTGCGGAAATCATCTTGCTGTTCGTCTTTTCTTTGGTTTCCGCGAGATTCTTAAAAAGACGCGAGGTGGTCTGATGCTGTTTAGGCTGGTCGCCGCGGACCTGAGGACCGTTTTGAAGAAGAACATCATTGCTTTTATTGCGGTTGCGGCAGTGACCGTTGCAAACTTGGTGTACGCCTACGGATTGTCTTCTGTGTATGGGGTCAGGACGGATACCTTGGGGTTTGCGGATAATCTTGCGCTCGTGTTTGCCGGATCTGCTCCGTTTGAGCCTAGGCCCGGGGTCATGTTTGTGCCTCCGTTAGGGTGGCTATTCCTCATTCTGCTTATTCTCTATACAACACTCGATTATCCGACCGAATCGTTGCACGGGCTTGGTTTACAAGCACTTGTTCGATGCCGGGCAAGAACCCTTTGGTGGGCCTCGCGTTTTATCTCAGTGGCGGCGGTAACGGCATTTTCACTGCTCGTGGTGGTTTGCTCTGTTGTGATTTGGAGCTTGGTGGTGAGCTCCTCGTTCAGCGAGGTCATTCATGGCGAGTCGCTTCAGCTGGCTAATTTGGCGCCGTGGTTTCTCAAAGCTGCCGAGGCAGATGCGCTGCCGTTTTTCATAGGTCTCTTATTTGCTTTCGAGGCGCTTGCGTTTGCGCAGGCAGCGGTCGGGTTTGTGCTTGGGCCGTCAGTCTCGTTTGTGGTTTTAATGAGCTACCTGATCTGCTCGGCATATGCACGACATTGGGCGCTATTGGGTAACGCCTTGATGCTGTTGCGCTGGGGCGGAATTGTCAAAGAGGGAATCGCGGCGGGCTCGAGCGTCTTGTCATCAATTGCGATTATGTCGTTATGCCTATCGCTGGGCGGACTGTGGTTTCGAAGGGCAGACCTTATAGAAAAGGGGGACAAGATATGAGCGTAATCGTTAGGGACATATCGAAGCGTATGGGTAAAAACGTTGTCCTGCGCAATGTGTCTATCGAGGTTGCCCCTGGGACCGTGGTCGGGCTTCAGGGGATAAACGGTTCGGGCAAGACCATGCTCATGCGAGCGGTCTGCGGATTGATTAAACCCACCGAAGGCGAGATCTCAATCGATGGTCAAAGGCTCGGAGTTGATATCTCGTTCCCGCCGAGTCTGGGGATGTTGATCGAGGCGCCTTCCTTTTTGGGATATCTGTCTGGCTACGACAATCTGGAGCTCATCGCTCAGATCAAGGGCGTTGCTACCCCCGAGGACATTCGCTCTGCCCTGCGGCTCGTGGGGCTCGATGCAGACGAAAAAAAGAAGTTCCGAGCATACTCGCTTGGGATGAAGCAACGTCTGGGGATAGCTGCGGCAATTATGGAGAAGCCGAAACTGCTTGTTCTCGATGAGCCAACAAATGCCCTCGACGAAGCGGGCGTGGAAATGCTCAAGCGCGTTGTGGCGATGGCGGCCTCAACGGGTCGCGAGGTTATTCTGTCCAGCCATGACGGAGAGGTGCTCGAGGAGCTGGCCGATCGGGTTTACTGCATGCGCGACGGTGCCGTTGTGAACGTTCGGGAAAGGTCGTGAGCGCGATGAAGAAAACCCTGTGGACAAGAAGGGCGGTGCTTGCTCTTTTCGGCTGTGCTGCTACCGGCCTTGCGGGCATGAGGGTGAGCGTCGTTAACGGGAACCGGACGGTCATTCCTGAGAAATATTATGCGGAGGGCGAATGGCTCTCGATGGATGGGGCGTTTCTGGGTTCGAAGGATGTGGCGACTGACGGGTATTCGTTTTGCATAGACGGGGCAGAGCTGCTCACGCCGCGCGAGTATCTCAAGCGTGCGCATGATAATTATTCAAAATATGGCATCGTGGATACGAAAACGAAATTGAAGGACGCCGACATCACGTGTGTTATCGCCGTAAAGATGCGTGTCAGGAATAAGGACAATGTCGAAGGCGGCATCAAGACGTATGTCTGGCATTTGGTGCCGGAGTCTGCACCAAACTATGACTTTGTGGTCAATACCGATCTGATAACGCAGGCAATGCCGGCTCTGGGCGGTTCTGCTGCGTTTGCTGTACAGGTTGGGGCGGAGAACGAGTTGCTCGTCCCATTCATGATGCGAAACACCAACGACTATTTCGAAGGTTACGAGACCGTCCGTTTTGAGAAGGCTTTTCCTGGGACTTATACGATGAAGATGACCGATCTGCCAGAGAGAAGGCTCTTAAGGTTTGAAGTTAAATAGTTCGAAGGCCCTGCGAAGGGAATCTTATCCTGCACTAAAGTTGGACGAGATTCCCTTCGCAGTGGCGCTCGGCCTTAGCGCTTCTTCTTGCTCTTCTTCTGCTTGTGCTTGTTGTCCTGGGGCTTGTCGGCCTTGTCGCCCTGCTTGGCTTCGGCGGCAGCCTTCTCGGCCTTCATTTTCTTCTTCTTAGTCTCGATGCGGAGTTTTTTGTTGATGCGCGCCTTGAGGAAGGAGCCAAACTGCTCGGCGTTGCCACGCACAAAGGTATCCTTGGGGATCGTCACGCCCTGGTCGGCGAACATGGCCACAAAGATGCGCTCGCCGTCGAGCACGTGGTCGAGCTTCTCAAACGGGAAGAACTGCGACTTGCCGCTCTTGCCCCATACCATAAGACCGTCCTCGTTGGCGGCGACGCGGCGATAGCGGCCACCCATGGACTCGTCGGCCTCGACGGCATCGATAAAGTCGCGCGCGAGCGTATGGTGCAGGTTTTTGCTCCACCAGGCCAAAAAGGCGCCGAATACGATGAGCACGACGCCGAACTTGAGCCAGTTGCCGCCGGCCACTAGCATGCCGATGCCGAGCAGCGCGGCAATTGCCGCGGCGACATACAGCGAGCCACGGCGCCTGGGCGAGGCGACCAGGCGCGCAAAGTCGGTGACGAGGTCGTTTTCGTACTGATACTCGTTGAGGTACAGAATGCCGTCATCGGCCGCGGCCTGCGTCTCGAGCGCGACCTCGACCTGGTTGGCTGCTTCGGAGGGAACGAGGCTGCTCTCTGCGTCTGCCATGCTCTTTGGACTCCTATCGCGGCGGGCTCGCCGTACGGGTTATTATGGAATGCAGTATGCCGTGCGACCGCATGGCCGCCGCGGCAACAAGACTCAGTATACCCGGGGGAGCACCCATGGAATCGTTGTACCGAAAGTATCGCCCGCTCACCTTCGACTCCGTGGTGGGCCAGCAGCATATCGTCTCGACGCTCGAGCACGCCATCACCGAGGGGCGCCTGTCCCACGCCTACCTGTTCTGCGGACCGCGCGGCACGGGCAAGACCACCATGGCGCGCATTCTGGCCAAGGCGCTGCTGTGCCGCAATGCCGAGGCGGCGCGCGCCGAGGGTGCAAGCGGCTGCATGCCCGACGGTACTTGCGAGGAGTGCGAGCTCATCGCCGAGGGCAACCACCCGGATGTCTACGAGCTCGATGCCGCAAGCCGTACCGGCGTGGACAACGTGCGCGAGGAGATCATCAACTCCGTTAACTTTGCCCCGGTGCGTGGCAAGTACAAGATCTATATCATCGACGAGGTCCACATGCTCACGACGGCGGCGTTCAACGCGCTGCTCAAGACGCTCGAGGAGCCGCCGGCGCACGTGATCTTTGTGCTGTGCACCACCGACCCGCAAAAGATTCTGGAGACCATCCTCTCGCGCTGCCAGCGCTTCGATTTCCACCGCATCGGTAACGAGGATATCGAGCATCGCCTGGCATGCGTGTGCGAGCAGGAGGGCTTCGATTACGATGACGAGGCGCTTGCCATCGTGGCACGCCATGCCAAGGGCGGCATGCGCGACGCGCTCTCCACACTGGAGCAGCTGAGCGTCTTCGGCAACGGCACCGTGCATGCGGACGACGCCCGCTCGCTTTTGGGTGAGGTTTCGGACCAGATCCTGGGCGAGTTTTCCCGCGCCATTGCCGATCGCGATGTTGCCGAGCTCTATGGACTGATCCGTGCGCAGGTCGAGGAAGGAAACGACCTGCTGGAGCTGACGCGCGACCTGGTGGCGCATGTGCGTGACGTGTACGTTGCCTGCGTTGCCGGTGCCCGTGCCGAGCTGTTTGAGGGCGGCTCCGAGCAGGCCGAGACGCTTGCTGCCGAGGCCGCTGCCTTTGGCGGGCATCCTGCCGATCGTTTGGCTCGCATACTGACGGTGCTCGACGATGCCGCCTTGGAGATGAGGGGTGCGAGCGACGTGCGCCTGGTGCTCGAGATCGCCTGCACCCGCCTGACGCGTCCCGAGGCCGATTTAACGATTGAAGCTTTGGCTGAGCGCGTGGCACGCCTGGAGGCCATGGTTGCCAACGGCGCCGTGCCGGCGAGCGTGACTGCTGCTCAGGCCGCCGCGCCTGCAGCATCCGTACCCGTTGCTGCCCAGCAGCCGACGCTCATTTCGGGCGCCCGCGCTGCCGCTCCGGCGGCATCCACTGCCCCCGCTGCTACGTCCGCGCACCAGGGTGGCATGCCTTGGGACCGCGGCGCTGCTGTTCCGGCTGCCCAGCCTGCACCCCGTTCTGCGTCCGTGTCAGCCTCCAAGCCTGCAGCGCCTGCGCCTCAGCCCGTTGCGGCCCCCGCGCCTGCCACCGCTCCGGCACCTAAGCCCCAGTCCAACAATGCCGCCCAGGTTGCCGCCGCCGGTGCTGCCGAGACGCCCGCGGTCGAGGATGCCGGAGAGCTGCAGCGCAAATGGGCCGAGGTTGTCGAGCGTGTCAAGGCGCGTCAGGCTTCCTACGCAGGGCTTTTGCTCAACGCCCGCGCCACGGCCGACGACGGCTCCAAGCTCACGGTCTCGTTCCCCGCGGGTTCGACTTTTGCCATTAAGATGCTCGGTCGCGCCGATACGCAGTCGGTGGTCCTGCCGACGGTCTGCGCGGTTTTCGGTCGTCGCACCGTCGACTATGTCCTGGATGGGGGTGGCACGCCGGCTCCTCAACATGAGGAGCATTCTCCATCTGCACGGGCTGCGGCATCTGCGGACCCGCAACCCGTGTTCTCGGCGGCCCCTGCATCCTCGAGCGCCAGCGCGTCGCAGCAGCAAACGGCACCGGTAGCGACATCGACCCCGTCGGCACCTAAGCCCGCGGCGCCCAAACCGGCTGCTCCGACACCCGCGCCCAAGCCCGTCTCGCCCGCGCCCAAGTCGTCTGACCTGGGCAAAGCCCCCTGGCTACGCTCCGACAACCCCGCCGGCGCTCCTGCCACGGGTAAGCTCCCGACCGAGCCCGCACCTCGTGCGCCCGAGCGCTCGGCTGCCCCCAAGGCTCAGCCTGTCGCGCAGTCCGCGCCGTGGGAATCCGAGCAGGTGCCCTACGACGACGCCATGGTCGGCGGCTTTGCCGGCGATGCGAGCGGGGACGATCTTCCTCCGTTCGACGTGCCGGGTGCGACGCCCGCGCCCAAGCCCGCTGCAACTGCCCCCAAAGAGGAGGACGCCCCCGCTGCCCCTTGGGAGTCCAACCCCGGCGCCGGCAGCCCCTTCGGCCACCAGGGTGCAGCCCCGAGCATTCCGCAGACCGAGGACGAGGCCAAAGCCCTCATCCGCAACGTCTTCGGCCAGGCCACCATCTTCAAACCGGTGGAGTAACCGTGCGGGCGGGTATGCTGCTCAAGAAGAGATCTCTTTGCCCGGGCGCATCTGTATTTCGGACATGTGTAGTGTGGTGCCGTGTACATCGCATTCGAGCAGACAAGTGCGTGACGGTCGGCCTAGGATGCTGAGGTCGATACGATACGTCGCATGGCTGTCCGTGTACTCGACTTGCTCGGCGTTAATGGTTGCTCCGATTGCCAAATAAACGCCTAGCTCGGCATCGACAATCTTGAAGTCCTTTATCTTGACCTTGAACTCTTGATAGAGGGACGGGCTGTTGTAGTAGACGGTTCGGGTTCCGTCGGTGCACTCATCGGTCGTCTCCCATTTGACGACGGGCTGGTCCGAGCTGGCTATCAGCAGTTCTGCTCCAAAAGCTATGGCATGGGTGATGACAACCAGCAATGCCCAGCCGACAAAGAGATAGAGAACCACATATGCAACGGGGTGTTTTGAGCGGATGTTTTGGAGCGCGTTGGGGGCATTCATGGGGCACCTCCAAATTACTATCTATGGCAATCAAATTATACCCTGCCGCCATGTGCGCCGCCTCGAGCAGCGGTTCGGCATTTAGCTATTTAGTGGCGCACATGAAATGCCGGATTCGGCTCTACTAGATTGAGTGTGCGATATTATGCAACCTTGCATAATTCGACCTTGCATAATCTTTGAGTGCGGTTTGTATTGGAGGACATGTATATCGACTGAGGTAACACGTCCGCCCCGCTCTCTCGCCGCGCGCCGTGGTACGATTTTTGAGTTTGAAAGTCCCGCCGTGCTCCGGCTGCCCTTGCAGCTCGGCGTGCGGCCGCACGTAAAGGAGCCATCATGGCCGGTATGAACATGCAGCAGATGATGAAGCAGGCTCGCAAGATGCAGGAGCAGCTTGCCGCCGCGCAGGAGAACCTCAAGTCCCAGACCGTCGACGCCTCTGCCGGCGGCGGCATGGTCAAGGTGACCGTTAACGGCGAGATGGAGCTCGTCAACCTCACCATCGATTCCGATGCGCTCGATCCCGAGGACGTCGATATGCTGCAGGATATGATCATGGCTGCCGTCAACGAGGCCGTCCGCGGCGTCAACGAGCTCGCCAACAAGCAGATGGGCGCCATCACCGGCGGCCTCAACATCCCGGGCATGCCGTTCTAAGACACGCATATATATGAGTGCCAACCACAGTCTGCAAAAACTGCTCGATGAGCTGGGCCGTCTGCCGGGCATTGGTCCCAAGTCGGCCCAGCGCATCGCCTATTACCTGTTGGAGGCCGACGCCGAGGAGGCGCGCCGCCTGGCCGAGGCCATCCTGGAGGTCAAGCAGGAGGTCCACTTTTGCAGCCACTGCTTTAACTACGCCACGGCCGACGAGTGCTCCATCTGCCAGGACCCGATGCGCGATACCACTCGCATTTGCGTGGTGGGCGAGCCGCGCGATGTCCAGGCGATCGAGCGCACGGGCAGCTACCACGGCCTCTACCACGTATTGGGCGGCGTGATCAGTCCCATGGACAAGATTGGCCCCGAGCAGCTGCACATTCGAGAGCTGCTGGCACGCTTGGGCCACGAGGACATCCACGAGGTCATCATCGCCACCAACCCCAACATCGAGGGCGAGACCACGGCGAGCTACCTGGCCCGCACTATCAAGCCGCTGGGCGTCGAGGTATCGCGTCTGGCAAGCGGCCTTCCCGTGGGCGGCGACCTGGAGTATGCCGACGAGCTTACGCTTGGGCGCGCCATCGAGGCCCGTCGCACGATTTAGGTGGCGAGCCTGCTCCTGCCGTATGTTTTCCTCGCGATGCACGGGGTAGTCATAATTTCCCCGTGCGACTGTGAGTTTGTTGTGCAACAAAGATGCTTCGTATCCGCTTATCGCATGGATGCTTCCGCTCGCATCCTTAATTTGCCCATTCGTTGCGCAACCTTTTGGGTTCGCTGATACACTCAAATATGGATTCGAATGAATGCGCCGCTCCCGAGCGGCGTGTTTTTGTTGGAGGAGAACGCATGCGGCCCGGTGGCACTCAGATAAAGCGCGGCGCCGCGGTGCGCATGCGACGCCGACTGGGCTTGGCACCGCGGGCGTACGCACTGCTGTCGTGCTCGCTGGTGCTGGTCATAGCTGGCGTTTCTGCCTATGGCATGACCGTGCCGTCCATGATGCAGGCGCATGCCGCACGCGAGCCGCGCGTGGGGCATGAGGTCAAAAGCGATCTGGGCACCACGACTGGATATGCTTGGGCAAGTGTGGTCGGGCATATTGTGTTTGGCACCGACGATGCGGACGGCGCCGAGGCCCCGGACAACGAAGTCACGCTTGCCAATGGCAAAACCATCGTGCTCACCAACACCAAGATCATCGATCGATTGTCCAACAATAGCGTGGCGGCAACGGTGAATAAGGTCGAGCAGCAAAAGGAGCAGGACGCCCAGCAGTCCGGAAAGCCCGGTAGCTCGGATACTTCTGGCTCCGGCTCGGATTCATCGAGTTCGGGCGGCGGCTCTGGGTCGGGTTCCTCTACCGGAGGGCCTGGAAACGGCGGCTCGACGGGCGGCAACACTGACAACGATGCAAACTCCGGCGGCCTTTCCGCTGCTGAGGAAGAGAGCATTCACAGTTGGCTTGTGACCAAGTACAACATGCTCGACGGCTATGTTTCTCGTGCCAATGACGTGGTCTCGACCTATAACTCTACGGGAGATCCCAGACCGTGCGACAGCCTGGTCGGGGAGATGTTTGTTATTCGAGCTGAGTTCGGTCGTCAGACATTCTCGCCCCGGTCAAAGTGGTATCAGCAGTATGCCAATCTGTGGGGCTGTTACACCAACCTATGTCAATGGGTCGGCCATTACGGCGATGATGACGTCGCGCTCGGTAACTTCAACAATAACGTGGCGGCGCTTGCCCTATGATGACCGATCTTGCATCCACCACACCACAATCGCTCGGTCGCGATCCCATGGTCGGCCTGCGCCTGGCGCGTGTCGACGGGTTTGAGCCGGCCATTGCGCTCGGTCAGGACGAACTGCCTGCCTATCTGCGTCGTTTTACGATGCTGTTTGCCGACGATGCCACCATGCGCCGTGGCGGTATCGGCCGCGTGACGCGTGCCGTCAACGCCCAAGGCGAGGCCGTGGCACTCAAGCAGCTCATCTTGCCGACGCGCGATGAGTTTGACGACGATGCCGCTCACGAGGCGCTGGTCGCCAAGTTCAAGGCGGCGTTTCGCGAGGAATACGAATGCCATCGCGCCCTTTCGGGCCTTAAGGGCTTTCCCCGCCTCTATGGCTGGGGCGAGGTCGACGGTGTGCCTGCAATTGTCATGGAATGGGTCGAGGGCGAGACGCTTGCCCGCTTGCGTTCGCGACTCGCCGTGGACGATGCCGGACGCCTGTCGCCGCTTGTGGCGGCGCGTCTGGGTCGCGACCTGTTCGATCTGCTCTGCCGTATGAGCCTGGTGGGTGAGGGCTTTGTCCATCGCGATATCTCGCCCGCTAATATTATGGTGCGCACGGCGCGTCTACCGCTTGACCGGCAGCTTGCCGAGGGCACCTTTGACCTGTGCCTGATCGACTTTGGCTCGTCGCTGGCGCTTGAGCCTGCGTCGGCCGTGGCCGGTACCGGCGGCAAGGCATCCTTTACCGAGCGCTATGCCACGCTGCGTCGCGCGACGGTTGCCTATGCCCCGCCCGAGATGCTCACCGACGATATTCCCGATCTGCGCGCTTTGCGTATGTCGCCGGCGATCGACGTCTATGCCGCGGCAAGCACGGTTTACGAGCTCATTGCCGGCGTCGCGCCATACGAAGCCGCGCCGAGCACTTCGGGCACCTCGGGTTCGCGCAAAAAGACGCGCGACATCGCGAGCCCCTACCGTCTCAAGATGGACACGCGGCCCGACTATCCCATTGGTGCCCATGCGCCCGGTTGTGATTTGACTCAGCTGCTTCGTCGTGAGCCCGATGTGGCGCTCGCCGCGGCCGAGCAGGCCCAGCAGCTAGGGCTTGAGCCGGATTCCGAAGAGCTACGCGATGCGCTGGCGTTTGTCGATGCCCAGCTGTTCGACGTGGTGATGGCCTGTCTGTCCAGCCATCAAAAAGATCGTCCCGAGCCGGCGGCGGTCGAGGCGGCGCTCTCAGCGTTTTGTGACCACTATGCGCAAAATGTCGGCCGTTCGCTCCGCGGCGAGCCGCTCACGCCGTGCCCCATGGATGCGTCTGGCCGCGCGGTTCGTCGCGCGCTGATGGTCGGCGCGACGGTCGTCTGTGGCGTGGTTTGGGCTGTGGTCGTGGTTTCGGCCGCGCTGCTGGCGTCGGGCGCCCGCGTGACGGCGACTTTGGGATCGCTCGTGTGGTCTGGGTCGCTACCGAGTATTATTGCCGCACTGGCGTTGGCGCTGCCAGGCATAGCCGGCGTTACCGCGGGGGCACTTGCGCGCAATCGGCGCTCGGGGTTCCTGCAGGGTGTGCTTGCGCTTTCTGCCTGCGAGGTTCCGGTGCTGGTTGTGGCTGCATGTAGCGTATTTTCCCAACGCGCCGTGATGGGCGGCCTTGTTGCCGCTCTGGTTGCAACCTATACGCTTACGTGGTTTTTGCTTGCGATGGGCTTTGCCTTTGAACTTCCCGTTTCGGCACCACGACGCACAAAAGCCCAGATGGCGACTCCGCTTGCCGGTGGAGCCGCAGCTGCCCGTACTTTTGGCGGACCTGTCGAAGTATCGTCCGATTCTATTTCTACGACCAAGGAGGCCTAGGTCATGGCATCTCAAGTTGAGCTCACCCCATGCGGGGCCATGTTTGACATCTTTAAGCGCGCGGCGCATCTGAGCCATATCGAGCTGTGCGGCTTGGTGCTTTCGTCCCGTCCGCTCGCCGACGGCCGCAGCCCGCAGAGCCGAGCCGCCGATCGCTCTTGGGTTTCCCGCTTTATCGTTCGCGCGCCGGTCGGCACGCTTCAGCAGCGCTACTTTGCCGAATACGGTACCTCGGCTGCGCGTATTATGTCGCAACTGGCCCTGCGCCAGCGAAATCCCATGGACTCCACGGCTGTGATCAATATGGTGTGCGGTCCTGCAGGTGAACCGATGGTACGCGCGCTCGAAGAGTGCCACCAGGACACGAATCTCTATCGCAACGCGCTCGATCGCCTGTCCCAGGCGGCGGAACTCATGCCCGCCGAGCGCGCCGAGGCCGTGCTGGTGCTGTTTGTCGCCGTCGGTTGTTCGGCGGATGTGCGGTCCTCGGTGAACTATGCCATCGACTGCGCGCACGCGACCTGTGGCGGAGGAACATCCACGCCGCGTTCGCTTGGCATGTCGATGACCGCGGGCGAACGCGAACCCGCCCCGGCGCACCCCTTGGGCTTGCTGCGCGTACAAAACAGTTTTGTCGTGAGCGCCCCGCGCTGGATTCAGCCGAGCGAGCAGGGTGTTGAGATTGGCGCGCTGGCCACTGGTGAGGGCGATATTACCGACGTCGGCGACGATGTCTCGGCCCGCCATGCTCATATCTGGTGCGATGCTCAAAATATCTGGCACGTCGAGGACTTGTCGTCCACCAACGGAACCGTGGTGGTAAACGGGGCCACGCGCGTCTGCATTCAGGTCGAGCCCGGCCGTTCCGCCCAACTCAATCCCGGCGACGAGCTCAAGCTCGGCGAATCCACTACCTACGCCATCCTCTTCGGTGCTCTCTAGCCGGCAGATAGGGACGTTTCTTTTCTGCCGGCACTTGGGGACACTCCTCGGCGCGCCAGAGCCAGTCGCCCGGGGATGGAGAGGCCATTTTGGCCCTTGGCAGTCACCCAAGGTAAACCTTTACCGCCCGCCTATATTTGCCGAAATTACACTTGACGGCGGGGTACAATAAACCCGCATGCGGATTTCCGTTGCGGGCGCTTCCCATCGCCGGGGCGTGCCCGGGAGCATCCGACATGCGGCCTTTGCGGCGCTCGGTCATGTGCAAGACGGGTAGCTGGGCTTGTGGAGCGCGTGCAGCCCTCCTCGCCTCGGCATGCCTTCTCTCCACGCCATGTACCTGCTGCTGAGTCCGCCTGCCAGATGATTGGAAGCAACAGCGAAAATCCCATCACGCCAACATCCCGGCGATCGCCGGGGCCTGTATACCTATATGAGAGGAGAGGGGTATATGGCGCGTAAGTTTAAGTCTATGGACGGCAACGAGGCGGCCGCATATGTTTCGTATGCGTACACCGAGGTAGCGGGAATTTATCCCATTACGCCGTCCAGCCCGATGGCCGACCATGTCGACCAGTGGGCGGCCCAGGGTCGCAAGAACATCTTCGGCACCCCGGTCAAGGTCGTCGAGATGGAGTCCGAGGCAGGTGCAGCCGGTACCGTTCACGGTTCGCTGGGCGCCGGTGCTCTGACCACCACCTACACGGCTTCCCAGGGCCTGCTCCTGATGATCCCGAACATGTACAAGATCGCGGGCGAGCAGCTCCCGGGCGTCTTCCACGTCTCCGCGCGTTGCGTCGCTTCGCACGCCCTGAACATCTTTGGTGATCACTCCGACGTCATGGCCTGCCGCCAGACCGGTTTCGCCATGCTCGCCGAGGGCAACGTCCAGGAGGTCATGGACCTCTCGCCGGTGGCTCACCTTGCCGCCATCGAGGGCAAGACCCCGTTCCTTAACTTCTTCGACGGCTTCCGCACCAGCCACGAGATCCAGAAGGTCGCCATGTGGGACTACAAGGATCTGGCCGAGATGTGCGACATGGACGCCGTCCAGGCTTTCCGCGATCACGCGCTCAACCCTGAGCACCCGCATACCCGCGGTAGCCACGAGAACGGCGACATCTTCTTCCAGAACCGCGAGGCCTGCAACAAGGTCTACGACGAGCTTCCCGCCGTCGTCGAGGGCTACATGAAGAAGATCAACGAGAAGCTCGGCACCGATTACGGCCTGTTCAACTACTACGGCGCTCCCGATGCCGACCGCGTCGTCGTGTGCATGGGCTCCTTCTGCGACGTGCTCGAGGAAGTCATCGACTACCTCAACGCTCACGGCGAGAAGGTCGGCCTGGTCAAGGTTCGCCTGTTCCGTCCGTTCTCCATCAAGCACTTTGTCGACGTTCTCCCCGAGACCGTCCAGAAGATCGCCGTCATGGACCGTACCAAGGAGCCGGGTTCCATCGGCGAGCCGCTCTACCAGGACGTCGTCTCCGCTCTCTACGAGGCCGGCAAGACGGGCATCAAGGTCGTCGGCGGCCGCTATGGCCTGGGCAGCAAGGACACGCCTCCCGCGTCCGCGTTCGCTGTCTTCGAGGAGCTCAAGAAGGACGAGCCCAAGCGCGAGTTCACCATCGGCATTGTCGATGACGTGACCAACCTGAGCCTGCCCGAGGCCGAGGATGCGCCCAACACCGCAGCCCCCGGCACCATCGAGTGCAAGTTCTGGGGTCTGGGTGGCGACGGTACCGTCGGTGCCAACAAGAACTCGATCAAGATCATCGGCGACCACACCGACAAGTACGTCCAGGCCTACTTCCAGTACGACTCCAAGAAGACTGGCGGCGTCACCGTCTCGCACCTGCGCTTTGGTGATTCCCCGATCCGTTCGCCGTACTACGTGACCAAGGCCGACTTTGTCGCCTGCCATAACCCCAGCTACATCGTTAAGGGCTTCAAGATGGTCCGCGACGTCAAGCCGGGCGGCACCTTCCTGGTCAACTGCCAGTGGAGCGACGAGGAGTTCGCCGAGCACATGCCCGCCGTGGCCAAGCGCTACATCGCGAACAACAACGTCAACGTCTACCTGATCGACGCTATCGACCTGGCCGCTAAGGTCGGCATGGGCAAGCGCACCAACACGGTGCTCCAGTCCGCCTTCTTCGCGCTGGCCAAGGTCCTGCCCGCCGAGGACGCCCTGCAGTACATGAAGGACGCGGCTACCAAGTCCTACATGAAGAAGGGCCAGGCCATCGTCGACGCCAACCACAAGGCCATCGATGCCGGCGCTACCGCTTTCCGTAAGTTCGAGGTTCCGGCCGACTGGGCTACCGCCGAGGACGCCGCTCCCGTCGAGCTCTCCGAGGAGACCAAGTCCGCCATCGCCCAGCAGGTCAAGAACCTGCTCGAGCCCATCGATCGCATGGACGGCGACAGCCTGCCCGTTTCCGCCTTCGTCGATTGCGCCGACGGCCAGTTTGAGCTGGGCGCCTCCGCATACGAGAAGCGCGGCGTCGCCGTGGTCGTTCCCCACTGGGACGAGACCAAGTGCATCCAGTGCAACCAGTGCGCCTACGTGTGCCCGCATGCCACCATCCGTCCGTTCGCGATGACCGAGGACGAGGCTGCCGCCGCGCCCGAGGCTACCCGCACGCTCGACGCCATGGGCCCCAAGGCCAAGGGCATGAAGTTCACCATGGCTGTGTCCCCGCTCGACTGCATGGGTTGCACCAACTGCGTCAAGGTTTGCCCCAAGGGCGCCCTCGAGATGGTTCCCACCGAGCAGGAGATGGACCAGCAGCCCGTTTGGGACTACATGGTCGAGAACGTCTCCGAGAAGAAGGAGCTCATCGCGGCCAACGTCAAGGGCAGCCAGTTTAAGCAGCCCTACCTGGAGTTCTCCGGCTCCTGCGCCGGCTGCGCCGAGACCGCCTATGCACGTCTGGTGACCCAGGTCGCCGGCGACCGCATGTTCATTTCCAACGCCACCGGCTGCTCCTCCATTTGGGGTAACCCCGCTGCCACCGCTCCTTACTGCAAGGACAAGGACGGTCACGGCCCGGCGTGGAACAACTCCCTGTTCGAGGACAATGCCGAGCACGGTCTGGGCATGGCCGTTGGCTATGAGGCCGTTCAGCACAAGCTGATCGCCGCTACCCAGGACATCATCGCTGCCGATGGTCCGTCCGATGAGCTCAAGGCCGCCGGCCAGGCTTGGATCGACTCCATCAACGACGCCGAGGCCTCCAAGACCGCTGCCGCTGCCTACGTTGCCGAGCTCGAGAAGTGCGGCTGCGACGCTTCCAAGGCGATCCTCGCCGACAAGGCTTACCTCACCAAGAAGTCCTTCTGGATTTTCGGCGGCGACGGCTGGGCCTACGACATCGGCTTCGGTGGCCTGGACCACGTCCTGGCTTCCGGCCACAACGTCAACGTCTTCGTCTTCGACACCGAGGTCTACTCCAACACCGGTGGTCAGGCCTCCAAGGCCTCGAACCTGGGCCAGGTCGCTCAGTTCGCCGCTGCCGGTAAGGTGACCAAGAAGAAGTCTCTGGCCGAGATTGCCATGAGCTACGGCTACGTCTACGTGGCGCAGGTCGCCATGGGCGCCAACCCGGCTCAGACCCTCAAGGCCATTCACGAGGCCGAGGCCTACGACGGCCCGTCCCTCATCATCGGCTACAGCCCCTGCGAGATGCACTCCATCAAGAAGGGCGGCATGCAGAACTGCCAGGCCGAGATGAAGAAGGCTGTCGAGTGCGGTTACTGGAACCTCTTCCGCTTCAACCCCGAGGCTGCTGCCGGCAAGAAGTTCTCGCTCGATTCCAAGGAGCCCGCGGGCGGTTATCAGGAGTTCCTGATGAACGAGGCCCGTTACGCTTCGCTGACGCGTTCCTTCCCCGAGCGCGCCGAGGAGCTCTTCAAGGAGAACGAGCAGGCCGCCATGGACCGCTACCAGCACCTGCTGAAGCTCAAGACGGTGTACAACGAGGCCTAAGTCTCCCACCGCAGGATCTGAGGGCTGACCTTCGCGGACGTCCTCGGACATGAAGGAACCCCCGCTGCGCACTACGTGCGGCGGGGGTTCCTTCGTCCTGACGCTCCTATATGGCAAGGTCTTTTT
>OFMX01000706.1_pt1 | contig 30644 bp, 30 predicted proteins | sample 1541901 | NCBI WGS metagenome assembly OFMX01 (sample SAMN04209222, study PRJEB22552) | human gut metagenome | biome: gut; material: feces | host: Homo sapiens | place: USA: Oklahoma | reverse complement strand
GCCCGGTTTTTCTATGCTCGAAAGGGTTTACAAAACGTACATATTTTTTCTCTTGACTTTTTCGGGTCGATTCGCTATGATACTGTTTCACCAGAAAAGAGGAGGCGTTTTTCATGGACAAACAGCCGTATATTGTCGGCGTCGGCGCTGCGAATGCAGACCTCAACGGCGCGTCCCTTGCGCCCATCCATCTGCGTGATTCCAATCCCGGCCACATCAGCCTGTCCGCCGGAGGCGTGACGCGCAACGTGTGTGAAAACCTCGCCCGGCTGGGCGCGGATGTCAAGCTTTTGAGCTGCGTGGGCGATGATACCTTCGGCGCGTTCATCCGCCGCTCCTGTGAAGACGCCGGGGTCGACGCGTCCCATCTGTATGAGGCAAGGGGCGCAAGCTCCTCCATGTATTTGTCCATTCTGGACGCGGATGGCGATATGCTGGTCGGTATGTCCGATATGCGCATTGTCCAGCAGGATATGCCGGAGGATTACCTGCCGTCGAAAAAAGCGCTGATCCAGGGCGCGGATGTTGTCACCTGCGACCCCTGCATGGGTGAAAAAACGCTGCTGCAGCTGCTGGACCTGTGCACGCCGGGGCAGATCATCTGCGTTGACCCTGTTTCGTGCGCGTATGCGCGTGTCGTTGCGCCGTTCATCGGCCGCTTCCACACCGCCAAGCCCAACCGCATGGAGCTTGGAATTCTGGCCGGAATGGAAATTCAGTCCGACAGCGATCTGGAACGCGCGGGCGAGGCCGTTCTGAACAAGGGCCTCCGGCGGCTGTTCGTCAGCCTCGGCGCGGAGGGCTGTTTGTACATGGACGACACCGGCACGGTCCTGCGCCGCAAATTAAGACCGGCAGAAATGGTCAACGCCTCCGGCGCGGGCGATTCGTTTGCCGCCGCCATGCTGTACGCCACGCTCCATGGCTTTGACGTGGAAAAGACGTTGGATTATGCCATGGCCGCGGGTATCGCCGCCGTCTCGCACGAGCGGACCATCAATCCGAATATGAGCACTGCGCTGCTCGAAGAAATTCTGCTGGCGCACCGCATCTGATCTTGTACACCCATCTGAAAGGAGTTATTCATATGAATCTGAAGGATTATCTGTCTGTTACCCCTGAAATTCAGGAGGCCATCGACGCGGGCAAGCCCGTCGTCGCACTGGAATCCACCATTCTGAGCCACGGTATGCCCTATCCGCAGAACGTGGAGTTCGCGCACAAGGTCGAAGAGATCGTCCGCGCAGAGGGCGCTGTCCCCGCGACGACCGCGATCATGGGAGGCAAGCTGAAGGTCGGTCTGAACGCTGAAGAGCTGCTCGTTATGTGCAAGGCTGAGGGTGTCGGCAAGGTCAGCCGCCGCGATGTGGCTGTGTATCTGGCAACCGGCATGACCGGCGCGACCACTGTTGCGACCACCATGATCATCGCCTCCATGGCAGGCATCCGTTTCTTCGCCACCGGCGGCATCGGCGGCGTGCACCGCGGCGCGGAAAAGACCATGGACATTTCCGCCGACCTGCAGGAACTGGCCAACACCCCCGTCTGCGTCGTCTGCGCGGGTGCAAAGAGCATTCTTGATCTCGGCCTGACGCTGGAATATCTCGAGACGCAGGGCGTTCCCGTTCTGGGTCTGCGCACGGACGAGCTGCCCGCGTTCTATTGCCGCACCTCCGGCTTCAAGCTCGACTACAACTGCAAGGATGAGGAAACGGTCGCAAAGATCATGAAGGCCAAGTGGGACATCGGCCTCAAGGGCGGCGCAGTCGTCGGCAACCCGATCCCGGAGCAGTATGCGATGGATCCGAACTACATGAACGGCATCATCGACAAGGCTGTTGCACAGGCAAACGCCGAGCACATCCACGGCAAGGCCATCACGCCGTACCTGCTGGCGCACATCAAGGACATGACCGAGGGCAAGTCCTTCGCCGCCAACCTGGAACTGGCCTACAACAATGCGCACGCAGCAAGCAAGATCGCTGTCGCCTATTCCAAGCTGTAATTCCCCAATACCACTACGGGCGCGCCAACTGGCGCGCCCGTTTTTTCTATGAAGCTCCGCGCGGCAACGGAAGATGTTTCAGCCCGCAGAAAACAGGAAGCCGCTGCGCAGCGACTGCGCCAGATGGAAGCGGCGCGCTGCTGTTTCGCCTTCGAAGCGGATATCGGCGAACGGGCCGTCTATGGATACGATGCGGCCCATGCCGTATTTTTTATGCCGGATGACGCTTCCCGGCATGAATGCCTGCGCGTCCGGCAGCTGCGCTGCTGCAGGTGCGTCCGGCAACTGGAAGACCTCCGCGCGGCTCCGTTCGAGCAGCATCCGGCCTGCCTGCATAAGGCTGTCGCCGTCTGGAAAGGCAACGAGCAGCTCGTCCTCGCACTGCGCCAGAATGCTCCCCTCGCCGCGCGTTTCGTGGCGGTAGCGCAGGCCGCAGGCGTTTTCCGGCACGATGGCGGCAAAATCGTCCTTCGCGCACACCGGAACGGGCAGATAGCCCTGCGCCTCCCTGATAAACGCGGATGGTGCATCCGGGTAATCGAACAGTGTCAACTCGTCCTTTGCCCGCGTCATGGCGACATAGAAAAGCCTGCGGTCTTCTTCGTACTCCCGGCGCTCATCCTCCGTTCCGTCTGCCGCGTCCGGCCGGGACGGAGGCACGCCGTCGTGGACGTCCAGCAGATACACCCGCTCGTATTCCAGCCCCTTGCTCGAATGGATCGTCGAAAGCGTCAGCAGCGCGTCCGGTGCGTCCTCATGCGTGCGGATGGTCTGCCGCAGCGTGTCCAGACGGACAAGAAACGCCTCCGCCGACGGCTCGCGCGCGGCAAGCATCTGCAGAATGAAATATTTTCCGGGATCGAGCCGCCGTTCGGTCACAAAGCCGCCATAGCCCAGCGTGCCCCAGATCGTGCGCATCAGCACTTCTCCGGGCAGCGTTTGCAGCTGCTCAAGGCCCGCCTTTACGCGCCGGACGCGTTCGCGGCCCTCGTCCGAAAGCCCGGCCTGCGCAAGCAGGCAGTCCAGAATGGGCGCGTGCGTGCGCGCGCTCTGCACGCAGGCGGCCTGCGCCGCCTCCTTGGAGATCAGCGCGCCGAATTTATAATAGATGCGCAGAAAGCGCTCCGCGTCGTCCGGCGCTGCGGCAAAGCGCAGGATGTCCTGCACGTCGCAGACGATGCGGTGGGTAAAGAACGTGTCGTCAAAGCTGCGGCAGCGGTACGGAAGCCCGGCGCGCTCCAGCGCGTCGATGAGCGGAAGGGCACTGTCGTTGTTTCGGTACAGGACGGCAAACGGCGCGCGCCGCTCCCCTGCCAGCGCCAGCAGATAGCGGTACTGCGCCTGCCGGGAGGCTGCATGCGCAAGGCGCACCCGGCAGCCCTTTGCCCTTGTCGCGCGGATGGTTTTGGGGTAACGATCCCGGTTCCCCTCGATGAATGCGCCCGCCAGCCGCAGAATCTCCGGCGTGGAGCGGTAATTGTCCTCCAGCAGCAGCGTCTTTGCGCCCGGCCAGACCGAAGAAAAGCGCAGCAGCGCCTCCGGATAGGCCGCGCGGAAGCCGTAGATGCTCTGATCCTCGTCGCCGACCATGAAGAGGTTCCCGGTTTTCTTTGCCAGCAGCTCAATGATCGCGTGCTGCACGCGGGACGTGTCCTGCGATTCGTCGACGCAGAGATAGGGGTAGCGCGCCTGAAACTCCGCCAGAATTTCAGGCTGCTTTCTGAGGATCGCCAGCGCGTAGGCCATCTGGTCATCGTAATCCATCTGCCGTGCCTCGCGCAGCGCAGCGCAGTAGTGCGTGTAAAGCTCAGAAAAGCGCGGCAGGCTGAAGTCCTGCGCAGCGATCTCGTCCGCGCCCAGCATCATATTTTTACAATAGGTAATCGCCGTGCGCACCTCGCGGATGGTGCTGTCGGTTGGATAGTCCCCGTTCAGCGCCTGATAGATGCGCCCGACCAGCGCGGCAAGCTCGCCGGCGTTTTCCTGCAGCGCAAACGCCGGGCCGCGCTGCCGTCCGCAGGCCTCAATGATCTTGGAAGACAGGCCGTTGATCGTGCGGAACTCCGGCGTCTGCCCGGCAAGCTCCGGGAAGCGCGCGGTAAAGCGCGCGCGAAGCTCCCGCGTGGCGGCGACGGTGTAGGTCACGGCCAGAATATGCGCCGGGTCGATGCCGCGGCACAGCGCCATATACCCCAGCCGCGTCACCAGCACCGTCGTTTTCCCGCTTCCGGGCACGGCCAGCAGCAGGACCGGCCCCTCCGTCTCGCGGACGGCGGCCTTCTGCTGTTCGCTGAACTGCGGCATATAGCGGGCGGTAAATTCCTCCGGCGTCATACGGTAAGCTCCAGCACGACCGGGCAGTGGTCGCTGCCGAACACGTCCGTGCGGATCTCCGATGACAAAACACGCGGCAGCAGGCGCTCGGAGACGATAAAATAGTCGATGCGCCAGCCTGCGTTGTTTTCCCTCGCGTGGAAGCGGTAGCTCCACCACGAGTATACGCCTGCCAGGTTCGGGTGCAGGCGGCGGAACGTATCGGCGAAGCCGGAGGAGAGAAGCTCGGTCATTTTCGCGCGCTCCTCATCAGAAAAGCCCGCGTTCTGCCGGTTCGCCTTTGGGTTTTTGATGTCGATCTCCTCATGCGCGACGTTCAGATCGCCGCAGTAAACGACCGGCTTTTCCGCGTCCAGCCGCAGCAGATACGCGCGCAGCGCGTCTTCCCACTCCATGCGGTATGGAAGGCGCTTGAGGCCGTCCTGCGAATTGGGCGTATAGCAGCAGACGAGATAGAATTCCGGGTACTCCGCCGTGATGAGCCGACCTTCGTGGTCGTGCGCGTCAAGGCCCAGCCCATATTGGACGGAAAGCGGGGCCTGTTTCGTCAGAATCGCCGTGCCGGAATAGCCCTTTTTCTCGGCGGAATAAAAATAGCGGTGATAGCCGTCCAGCTCGAAGACGGCCTGCTCCGGCTGGAGCTTCGTCTCCTGCAGGCAGATCACATCGGCATTTTCCTGCGCACAGTAGTCAAGAAAGCCCTTGCCGAGACACGCCCGCAGGCCGTTGACATTCCAGGATACCAGTTTCATAGATACCTCCAGGTGAAAAAAATCTTCCCGTGGGCGGGAAGAGTCAGGGTGCATAAAGACTTTGCGGATTTATAGGGCAGTACGGATTTGCGGCAGTCCTGTAGGGGCCGATGCCCACATCGGCCCGCTGGGAAGTTGCGAATTTGCCGCAGATTTCCGTAAAACCGGTACATTCTGCGGGCGGACAGAATCGTCCGCCCCTACAGGAGAGAGCGGGGGACGTTGTAGGGGCCGACGACTCTGTCGGCCCAAAAAATATAACGAATTCGCCGAGAATTCCCGTAAAACCGGTGCAATCTGCGCGGGCCGATGTAGGCATCGGCCCCTACAATGAAATTTGGTGGTGCACACGGGGGTGCATCGGTCTATGCTTCTCGCCCCTGCCTGCTGCAACCCCTCAGTCAGGGGAGCCGTTATTCTGCTGTTTCCTCCGCGGCCGTTTCCGGCAGCTGCATATCGTCGAAGGCGTTCTGGGCGTCGTCGAAGATCACCTGTACCTCGGCGAACGCGTCCTGCAGGCGGGAAAGACCGGTAGACAGGTCGGCGGCCAGCGCAGCGATCTCCTCGCCGGAATCCATGTAGCGGGTGCGCGCATCCTCGCAGAGGTTGGACAACTGCGCGTAGATGCGCCGGGCGCGCACGGCGGCATTGCGCTCGGTCTGCTCGGCGCGGCGGTAGGCGGTCAACTCTTTTTCGGTAAGCGACGGTTCCTGCGCCGCCTCCGGTTCTTCTGATTCTTCCGGCTCTTCCGGCTGCGGCGCAGGCTCTGCCGGTTCCTCCGGCTGCGGGGCGGGGCGTATCAGAAGCTCCTGCCGGGCCTCTTCGGATTTTTTCAGCTGCTCCGCCAGATCAGAGCCTTCCTGCGCGAGCGCGTTCACCTGCCCGGAAAGCGCGTCGTTGTCCGCCTGTGCCTGCTCCAGACGCTTCTGCAGACCTGCCAGTTCGACCTGAAGGCGCGCATTTTCAGCGGCAAGCTTATCGCGCTCGTCGGTCAGCTTGCGCAGCGCCTTCTGGTGCTCGATGGAGGTCGATTCGATATAATTGACGACGTCAGTGCGGTTAAAGCCGCTGACCGCCGTGCGGAACTTTGAAAAATCAGACACCTGTTGTTCCTCCTGATTTCCGATTTTGCCTCAGTATATCACAAAAAACGGCAAAAAACAACCTGCCCGCCGCCGCCTTTGCGGATTTCACGAATTGTTCACAGACAGTGGTTTTTCATTTGTATGATTGCAGATACGGGAAAAGACTGATATAATAGATTTTATCTGAAAGACAGTGAGGAAACGAAGCATGGAATACAACAAGCTGATCGCCGAGCTGCATACCGGCGACGATGTAGAGGGCTTTTATGTTCTGAAGGACGCGTTTTTGAAGACGACGGCGGCGGGAAAGCCGTTTTTGTCCGGCGTTCTGGCCGACCGCTCCGGCGTGATCGATCTGAAGGTCTGGGACTATTCCGGCCCCATCGGCGCGCGGCCGGACGATATCGGCCGCGTCGTCAAGATCCGTGGGCAGGTGTCGGAGTTCAAGGGTGCACCGCAGCTGACGGCGGGCCGCATCCGCATGGCGGATGGGAACGACCAGTATGATCTTTCCGCCCTTGTGCCGACCGCGCCCATCGACGCGGACGCGCGTGTCGCGGAAATTGAGCGCATGATCGACTCCATGGAGGACAGGGAGTATCAGTCCGTCGCCCGCACGATGCTTGCGCGGCATCTGGACGCGTTTCGTTCCATCCCGGCGGCCAAGAGCGTCCACCACAGCTTTCTGTCCGGGCTTCTCATGCACACGTCCAATATGCTGCGGCTGGCGGATTTTCTGGCCGGGCTTTACGGGGAGATCATCGACCGGAGCCTGCTGCTGACGGGAACGCTGCTGCATGATTTCGCGAAGGAAAAGGAATTTACGTTCTCCGGTCTTGGGCTGGTCACGGACTATTCCCTGCCCGGCCAGCTGATCGGCCATCTGGTGATGGGCGCGCAGGAGGTGCAGCAGTGCGCGCAGGAGCTTGGCATTTCCGAGGAAAAGAGCCTGCTTTTGCAGCACATGATCCTCTCGCACCATGGCGAACCGGAGTTCGGCGCGGCTGTGCGCCCGATGTGCGCCGAGGCAGAGCTGCTCTCCGAGATCGACCTCATCGACAGCCGCATGGAGATCTACGCCGAGGCGCTGCAGGATCTGCCCGTCGGAAGCTTCTCCAACCGCATTTTCGCGCTGGACAAGAAAATCTACCGTCACGGGTGATGCGGTAAGAATGCCCGGCGGCAGGCGCAGCACGCGACCCGTCTGCTGCGGTCAGCATTCTGACGGCCAGAAAAACGGGGCTGCAGCGAAATGAAACACGCTGTAGCCCCGTTGACTATTCGATCAGACAGACGGCATGGGCGGCGATCCCCTCGCCGGAGCCGGTGAAGCCGAGGCGCTCCTCCGTCGTTGCCTTGACGCTGATGTTCCCAAGACCGGTATGCAGTGCGCCCGCGATATTCCGGCGCATCTGCTCGATATGCGGCGCGAGCTTTGGCCGCTGGGCGATGATGGTCGCATCGAGGTTGCCGAGGCGGTATCCGGCCCCTTCAAGCCTGCGGCTGACCTCGCGCAGCAGCTCCATGCTGTCCGCGCCGAGATAGCGGTCGTCGTTGTCCGGGAAGAGCTTGCCGATGTCGCCCATGGCTGCCGCGCCGAGCAGCGCGTCCATGACGGCATGGACGAGCACATCCGCGTCGGAATGGCCGTCCAGCCCCTTTTCATACGGGATCGTCACCCCGCCCAAAATCAGCGCCCGGCCGGAAACCAGCCGGTGAACGTCGTAGCCGTGGCCGATCCTCATGCGTTTGCCCTCCGGCGCAGGATCAGCGCGGCCAGCTCCAGATCGAGCGGCGTTGTGATCTTCAGGTTCTCTTCATCGCCGTCGGTCAGCTGCACGGGCATACCGAGCGCCTCGACGGCGCTGCAGTCGTCTGTGAGCGCGATCCCCTGCTCCTTCGCGTTCTGCAGAGCTGCGGCAAGCAGATCGCGGTCGAAGACCTGCGGGGTCTGGACGGCGTAGAGCGTGCTGCGGTCTGGGGTCTCGTCGACCGCACCGCCGGTCGAGACTTTGATGGTGTCCTTGACGCGCACGGCGGGCGCCGCGGCGGCGAACTTCTTTGCCTTGGAAACAGCGCGGCAGATGACTGCGTCGGTCACAAGCGGGCGTGCGCCGTCGTGGACAGCGACGAGCTGCGCCCGGTCGGACACGGCGGCAAGGCCCGCCATAACGGAATCCGTCCGCGTTTCGCCGCCCGCGACGACCATGCGCATTTTGTCATACGCTTTGAGATACCGGCTGACCTTTTCCAGCAGCTCCTGCTGCGTGACAACGATAATCTCGTCGATCATGGCGCATTTGTCAAACACGTCGACCGTCCGGCAGATGACCGGCAGGTTTTCCAGTACCGTCAGGATTTTATTCGTGCCGCCCATGCGCGAGGATGTGCCTGCGGCGACGATCACGGCGGCGCAGTAGGGCCGCCCGATTTTTTCCTTGATCGCAAGTCCCTTACGGAGGCCTTCACTCAGCTTCATATCGTTTCTCCTGTTCACAGCGCCCGCACGAGCGTTTTATAGGTCTCGCCGCGCACCATAAAGTTTTTGAACTGGTCGAACGCGGCGCAGGCCGGGGACAGCGTCACGATATCACCGGGGACAGTGTGCCGCTTTGCCAGCCGCACCGCTTCTTCGAGCGTCTGCGCGTGCAGGATCTCCGGCTGTCCGGGCCGGTAGTCCGGCGCAGACTTGACCGCCGCTTCGATCTTCTCCGCCGTTGCGCCGCAGAGGATCAGCAGGCGCACGTGCGCGCAGATCTCCGGCCCCAGCGCGTCGAATGGGATCTTCTTGTCATAGCCGCCCGCGATGAGAACCAGCTTCTGGCGGAACGAATGCAGGCCCGCGATCGTGCGCGACGGGCTGGACGCGATGGAGTCATTATAATATTTCACGCCGTCCAGCTCGCGAACGAACTCAATGCGGTGCTCCACACCCGCGAATGTGCGCGCGATCTCATCAATATCCTCGTCCTCCGCAAGTCCTTCGACGGCACAGGCGGCGGCCATATAGTTTTCGATGTTGTGGACGCCCGGGATGCGGATGTCGGCGGCGGCCATGATCTTTTTTCCGTTCCGGCAGATCACGCCGTCTTCCAGATACACGCCGTTTTCCGGCCTTGCCAGCCGGGAGAAGAACTCCACGGTTCCCTTCGCGTCGGCGGCGAAGCCGCGCGTGATATCGTTATCGTAGTTCAGGACGACCTTGCCGGTTTCGTTCTGATACTCGAAGACGTTTTTCTTGGCCTGCACATACTCGGCCATGTCCTTGTGCACGTCCAGATGGTTCGGGGCCACGTTCGTCACGACGGCAATGTCGGCAGAGCGCTCCATCGTCATGAGCTGGAAGGAACTGAGCTCGACCACGGCAATGTCCGCCGGCGTCATGTCCGCCGCCTGCGGCAGAAGGGGCGCGCCGATGTTGCCGCCGACCCAGACGCGGTGGCCCGCGTGCTCCAGAATTTTTGCGATCAGGGTCGTGGTGGTCGTTTTGCCGTCGGAGCCGGTCACGGCGATGATGCGGCAGGGGCAGACCTCGAAGAACGCTTCCATTTCACTGGTAAGCTCCGCGCCCTTTTCGCGCAGCCGGCGCAGCGCCGGGATATCCGGGTGCATACCGGGCGTGCGGAAGACGATATCAGCCTGCACATCGTCAAGATAATGCTCTCCGACATGGAGCACGGCGCCCGCCCGCTCCAGCTCCAGAACCTCCGCGTCGAGCTTTTCCCGCGGCGTTTTGTCGCAGGCCAGCACGTGCAGTCCGTGCGCAAGGAGCATCCGGATGAGCGGCCGGTTGCTCACGCCGATGCCGAGCACGGCGATTTTTTTATCAATCAGGGAATCAAAATACTGGTCGACAAGATGATTCATATCCAAAAGCCTCTTTTAAAATTTCCTGCCTGTATTATATCCGCGCGGGAAAGAAATTGCAATCCATTTGACTTTTTCCTGCAAATAAAGTACAATACTTCCGCGACCGGGTCGGACAGTCGCGGGCGCAGCGCCGAAAGGCCGCGCATGAGGAAAGTCCGGGCTCCGCAGGGCAAGGATAACGGGTAACGCCCGCCCAGAGCGATCTGAGGAAAAGTGCAACAGAAATAAACCGCCGGAGGCGGCTCGCGCCGCCTCCGGCAAGGGTGGAAAGGTGCGGTAAGAGCGCACCCAATGGCGTGTGAAAGCGTCCATTGCTGTAAACTCTATCCGGAGCAACACCGCAGAGGAGGCAAGGCCTGCCCGGCTGCTTCCGAGAAGGTGGCTGGAGCGCACCGGCAACGGTGCGCCTAGATAGATGACTGTCGATGACAGAACCCGGCTTACAGACCCGATCGTAAAAAACGCCTCCGCTGAAAAGCGGTGGCGTTTTTTTCGGGCTGCCGGCAGGCATGCGCTTATTTGCCGCTTGCGCCGTAGTTGGACAGGACACGGGCGGAGGGGTCTTTTACATCGCAGCCCTTCCACGCTTTGTTCGGCATCCAGAAGTCCTTGACCATGTCCGCCTGACCGGGATAGTATTTCTCAAAAATATCGCGATACAGAAGGCTTTCCTTTGTAAACGGCTTTGCAAACGTGTATTTTTCGCAGCCTCTTCCAAACGCTTCATCGGAATAGAGGCTTTCGGCATACGCCTTCAGATCGTCGACCATGGAGTGGCCCACGGCGTCGGAGAAGGCCGCCTTCTGCCGCCAGAGGATATCGTCCGGCAGGATATGATCGTCCGCGAACGCCTTGCGCAGGAGGTATTTGCCCATGTCATACGTGTTCAGCTTCAGCTCCGGACGGATGGACATGACGTATTTTACAAAATCCAGATCGCCGAACGGGACTCTGGCTTCGAGCGAGTTGACGGAAATGCAGCGGTCGGCGCGCAGGACATCGTACATATAAAGCTCGTCCACGCGCTTTTTTGCCTCCTGCTGGAAGGCCTCGGCGCTGGGGGCAAAATCGGTGTATTTATAGCCGAACAGCTCGTCGGAAATTTCGCCGGTCATGAGGACGCGCACGTCCGTCTGCTCGTGGATAGCCTTGCAGCACAGGTACATCCCCATGCTGGCGCGTATGGTCGTGATGTCATAGGTTCCGAGCAGAGCGATGACCGTTTCGAGGGAGTCCAGCACCTGCTGCCGCGTCATGGTGACCTCGGTGTGCTCCGCGCCGATGAAATCAGCGGTTTCCTTCGCATATTTGAGGTCGATGGGATCCAGATCCATGCCGATGGCGAACGTGCGGATCTTCTTGCCGAGGAGCTTGGCCGAGATCGCGCAGACAAGGCTGGAATCGAGGCCGCCGGAGAGCAGGAAGCCGAGCGGCGCGTCCGCGTCGAGCCGCTTTTCCACGGCGGAGATCAGCTTTTCACGGATCTTCTTCGTGACGGTGTCCAGATCGTCGCTTGAATACCTTGTGGCAGTGGTCAGATCGGTATAGCGGACAAATTTGCCGTCCTTATAATAATGTCCCGGCGGGAACGGGAAGACGTGCGCACAGAGGCCGACGAGATTTTTCGCTTCGCTGGCGAAGATGATCGAGCCGTCGGCAAGATAGCCGTAGAACAGCGGACGGATGCCGATGGGATCACGCGCGGCGACAAGGGAATCGGAAGCCGAATCATAGATGATCATGGCGAACTCCGCGTCAAGCCCGGCAAACATCTCGGTGCCGTATTCCTGCCACAGGGGAAGGATAATTTCGCAGTCGGAATCGGACGCGAAGACATAGCCCTTGGCTTCGAGCGCCTTTTTGACCGGTCGGAAGCCGTACAGCTCGCCGTTGCACACGGCCATATCGCCGCCGCGATGGAACGGCTGCATTCCCTCCGGGTGCAGGCCCATGATGGCCAGACGATGGAAGCCCAGCATACCGCTGCCTGCGGGCTCAAGCCGGGTATCGTCCGGGCCGCGGGATTTTGTTTTTTCAAAATACGGGAGAATCTGTTCCTTTTTGAGACTGGGGGACGTAAAACCAAAAATTGCGCACATAAAAAGCACCTCCGAATCATTTGCGCAGCATTGCCTGAAAATAAATTTTAGGACGAATTGCTGCCGATCCGCGGTGCCACCTAACTTACTGGAATACCCAGTCTCTTTTCCGGGACTCTGACAAGCCCCTGCGCTTTAACGCCGCGCTGCGCGTCTTCCCTACTGCGGTGTTCCGGTTCAGGTCGCTGCTAAGAAGTGTTCGTTCACGAAGGCGTTGGCGCCGGGATCCCAGCATCCCCGGCTCTCTGCGGCCATGTCCCGCGTTACTTTTCTTCCTCATTGCATTTTGCGATATTCTTTTATTGGGTGAAGCTTTAAATGATGGAACAATTCTACACCCGGCATCCCGATTCGTCAAGCGTGCAGGTTTGACAAACCATATGCCCGCCGGATTTTCATTTTTGTACAGTTTGAATTTTCGCAATACGTGCGGCAAATTCCGTGATCCGTGCGTCGATCCCGTCCGCAGTCCGGACGGAGCCGGGGTCGTGCGCCGTCTGCATGAGGCAGAAGTCCGGCGGCAGGATGGCCGTCTTGTTCAGGCACATTGCGCCCAGCAGCTGCCGCGCGACGATATCGCTGCCGGAATAGCCGGAAACGACAATGCCGTACAGATATTTCTGATACAGATCCTGCTTGACGAGCAGATTGGTCAGGCGGTTGAACAGCGCCATGATATTGGCGCTGACCGCGTCGTTATAATTCGGGCACAGGAAGAGCATCGCGTCGCAGGCGCTGATGGCGGGCAGAACCTCGTCGGAGATGCTTCCGCCGTAGAAACAGCGGCTCTGCGCGGCAAAGTGCAGACAGGCTTCATACGAGCAGCCCCGGCAGTCGTGGATGGAGCCGTTCTGCAGGGAAATGGTCTTTGTTTCAAATGTATCCGGCAGACGCGCAAGCACCTGTTCGCCGAGCCAGACCGTATTGGAGCGCTTGTTATCCGACGCGTGGAGCATGAGAAGCTTTGGCCGGGCAAAGCACGGCGGCTCAAACTCCAGAAGCCGCTGTGCCAGCTGGCGCAGCTGGTGCGCATAGGTCTGCTCCCAACTCAGATGCAGGATCCCAGCCTGAATATGCTGGTTGTAAAGAGAACCCGTCCCCTCGACGAGCGGTTTTCCGGGAAACGCGCAGCCTGCCTGATTTGCCGCAAGAACCAGCTCCCGCGCGGTCTGCTTCGTATAAAGCTCCCCTGCCCCGTCGACGATCACGCCGCCATAGCTGCCGGACAGACAGTCCGGATGCTTCCGAAGCGTCCGCAGCAGGCGGCAAATCGTCTCATCCGGGCCGTATTCATCCAGCGCGGCGGCAAAAAGCAGGCGGCAACCCGCCGCCTGTTCGATTCTCTCCGGCGGAAGCTCCTTCACGCGGAGCCCGGCCAGCGCCTGCGGCAGCAGGCGCTCCAGCCGCGCACTATGGCCGATGCGCACCAACGTCAGTTCCTGTTCCATGTCAGTATTCGAACGCCTCCAATGCGGTATGCGTCGTTTGTAATTCTTCCAGAAGCGCGGGGGCGATCTTCTCCCGGATGAGGCTGACGCCGAACGGCGTCATGCGGCTGCGGCAGCCGAAATACGCGCCGCCGAGCGGCACCGCACCGAAGTGCTCCTGCCCGCGCACGAGCCGCAGAATACTCACTGCGGCTGAGGACAGTGCGGGGGCCAGGTACGGCTTGAAGCCAAGCTCCCGCACGCGCAGATTCGCCGTGCGGGTCTGTTCGGTCAGCCTTGCGGAGAGGACCGCGTCATAGTCCGGGCCGCAGCTGTTCGCGCAGACGAGTCCCTGCCCGTGCGGGCCGTAGACGCGCAGCTTCTCTTCATTTAATCCCAGCTGCCGCGCGTAATACGCGCAGCGCGCGGCCATCACGCCGAGGCCGAAGCCCTGAATCTGCTCGGGGAGCAGGCCGGAAAAATCATACTCCCCTGCCCCGTTCTGATTGCTTTGCAGAAAAACAGAGCGCGACAGGTGGTCGACCGGGTCGGAGATCTGGCAGAACAGGCCGGTGAAGCCGGTGCTGCGCGCCATGCGGGCATACGCGCCCACCATGGCGCGGTTGGCCTCGTACTGCGCCATACGCACGTCCTTCACCGCCGTATCCAGTCCCGGCACGCCGCGCGAAGCCGTAAACGCAAACAGGTCGCAGGCAAACAGGTCCTTTTCCTCACAGATCACGATCTCCGGCAGCGGCTGGCCGTCCGGCGAAAGCACTTGGTTCAGCTCCAGCTCATACCGGGCGCATTGGGCCTTGTTGGGGTCAAAGATCTGGATCCTGGAAAACTCATGTCCCAGCAGCTTCAGCGCCAGCAGCGCCGTGCCGCCCACGTCGCCAAGGCCGACGAGCGTGAGGACAAGACCGGTTCGCTTCGGCCGCTGCCACGCCTCCAGAACGGCAAATGCGTTTTGGAAGCAGACGTTCAGAACGCCCGCCCCATGTGCGCGTACAAAACCGGCCAGCTCACCGGAGGCCGGACTGCACGGCGTCAGGCAGCGGACAGTCTCAGGCTCGGAAAGCTCGGCCAGATCATGGATATAAAATAATCCGCGCGAGCACAGCGGAACGCGCCGCACGAGAAACACCAGCGGCGCAAACGCAGCGCCGCACGGCCGCGCGTCCTGCGGAAAAAGCGTGTTGTCCTCCGCGCAGAGACAGAAGGAATGCCATTGCTTCAGGATCATAAACTCAACTCCTGCTTTGGTGTCGGATAAAAAGCTTGGATGATGCGCGGACGGACTGCGGCGTCCCAAAGCCTTCCCCGCCTGGGAAGGCGGCCCGGAGGGCCGGATGAGGGTCGGGGAGCAGTGCCGAATTGCTGAAACTGCCAGACAAATCGGAAAATCAGACTTTTGGTTTACGGTTCACCGTCCGCCGCAGCCGTTTATTCTTGTCCCGTCCAATACTGCGCACCCCAGTGCTCGAAGTCCCATTTGGGGCTGTAGTCGTTGCATTCGTAATCGACGTAATAAAGCCGGTCGACGGACAGGACGAAATTGGTCGGATAATAATCGATATTCAGATGAACGGGATACAGGCGGGCGCACATGGCCTTCAGCTGCCGGAGGCAGAAGCCGGGGAGCCGGTTTTCCGCGATCAGCTCCGCTGCTGTGGGGCCGGGGATGTATTCCTTGAGAATGCGCTCATTTTCCGTGTCGACGTCCAGCAGGCGCGGCATGGGGATCCCGGCGGACAGGAGCCGCTCATAATCACGCTGCTCGGCGGCAAGCTTGTCCCCGAACTGATAATACTCGCATGGCTCGTGGTGGATCTGCTTGACGACGTATTCGCCGCGCTCGTCCGCGGCCAGATAGGAATAGCCGCCCTTTCCCTTGCCGAGCAGCCGCCGGATGGAAAGCACTCTGCCGTTTACTGTGATCTGATCTTCCATGTCTCTCGCCTCCATACGCCTCAGCATAGCAGACGCGCAGGGCGTTTGTCCAGCAAAAATCCGCTTCGCCGGAAATACTGGCAGATTGAATAAAATACCGTTTGAATTTCATTCATTTTTCACAAGTTCTTCTTGCATTTTGCTTGGAAGCGTGTATAATGATGTGTGCAAAAAAGTAGAAATGAAGGAATTTGAAATGCGCACGCTGTTATCATTATCTGTTGCGGTTCTTGCGGGTCTGCTGATGACCCGCGTTGCAAAGCCGCTGAAGCTGCCGTCTGTGACGGCGTATCTGGTTGCGGGTGTTCTGATCGGGCCGTACTGCCTGGGTCTGCTCGGCATTGAGGGCCTTGGCTTCCCGACGCAGGAATCCGTAGACAGTCTGTCGCTGATCTCCGAGGTCGCGCTGGGCTTCATCGCATTCTCCATCGGCAGCGAGTTCCGCGTGTCCGAACTGAAGCACACAGGCAAGCAGGCGTTCGTCATCGGCGTTTTACAGGCGCTGGCCGCGACGTTCCTGGTCGATATCGCGCTGATCGTGATCGCACTGCTTACAAACGGCAGGCTGTCCATCGCGCAGGCCATCACGCTCGGCGCCATCGCCACGGCAACGGCCCCTGCCGCAACGCTCATGGTCGTGCGGCAGTACAAGGCAAAGGGCCCGCTGGTCGATCTGCTGCTGCCCATCGTCGCGCTGGACGATGCGGTCGGCCTGATCGTGTTTGCGGTGTCGTTCGGCATCGCAAAGGCGCTCAACACCGGCTCGTTCGATGTGATCTCCATCGTCGTCGATCCGCTGATCGAGATCGTGTGCTCGCTGGCGCTCGGCGCACTTGGCGGCTGGGTGCTCACGCAGCTGGAAAAGCTGTTCAACTCCAACACCAACCGGCTGAACATGACCATCGCTTTTGTTTTCCTGACCTCGGCGCTGGCCATGGCGGAATTCAAGATCGGCCCTGTGACCATCGGTTTCTCGTCGCTGCTGACATGCATGATGCTGGGCACGCTGTTCTGTAACCTCTGCCCGCTGTCGGGTGAGATCATGGAAAAATCCGACCGGTGGACAAGCCCGCTGTTTGCGGCGTTCTTCGTCATCTCCGGCGCGGGGCTGGATCTGGGCGTGTTCAAGGACGGTATGATCGTTCTCATCGGCGTTGTGTATATTCTGACGCGCTCGCTTGGCAAGTATCTCGGCGCGCATTACTCCGCAAAGCTCATGAAATGTGAGCCGCAGATCTGCAAGTATCTCGGCATCACGCTGCTGCCGCAGGCCGGCGTCGCGCTCGGTATGTGCGTGACGGCGCGCCAGCTCGGCGCGGAGGGCGATCTGATCCGCAACATTACGCTGTTCGCCATTCTGATCTACGAGCTGGTCGGCCCGCTGCTGACCAAAATGGCCCTGCAGGCCGCAGGCGAGATCCATCCGATGGACGAAGCCGTCCGCAACCGCCGCCAGCACAAGCTGGAACAGGCCAACGCAGAAAAGAAATAATACGCAGGCACAAAAGCAGCCCCGGCCGCATGGCCGAGGCTGCTTTGCGCAGGTTGCTTATTTAATAACGCCCTTCTGCAAAATCACGTTGGCGTAGATGGCAGTTTCGCCGGACTGGAGGATGCAGTAGGTCTTGCGGGCCTCGTCGTAGAATTCGAAGCGCTCGTAGCTGCCGAAGGCAGCTTCGCCGCGCGCGTCGTATTTGGCGACGATCTTTTTATATTCGTCCCAGATGGGGATCTCCATGCCCCTGTCCTTCTCGGCGACCTGCATGATCATGACAGGGTGCTCGACATACTCGTCAAGCGGGATGACCTGCAAGATCGCGTCGAGCAGTTCGGGCACGCCATGGCCGTCGGCACGGAGGAAGACGCAATTGTTGGGCTTGGCCATGGATGCGCCGGGGAAATTGCCGTCGCCGATGCAGATGCGGTCGCCGTGGCCCATTTCGGCCAATACCTTCAGAAGCTCCGGGGAAAGGATGGGCGGGATGTTTTTCAGCATGGTTCAAATACCTCCTGTTTGATCGGGCCGCCCGTTGACTTCGGGCAGCAAAGACAATAAAATATGCATATGCATTTTTTGATTTTAGGAGACACTGCAATGGATTACGCACAGCAGCTTGCATTTTTCGCAAACATTCTGGAGCAGAAGCGCCTCGTGACCGCGCTGGAGGGCAACGCCTCCATCATAGACCGGGAAACCGGATTGACGTATATCACACCGTCCGGCCGGATGAAGCTGCTGCTTCAGAGGGAGGATATCAGCGTCATGGACGAAAGCGGCGCGCAGATCGGCGGGCGCGGGAAGCGGTCGAGCGAGTATCTGCTGCACGAGGCCGTCTACCGGGCGAGGCCGGATGTGAACGCCGTCGTGCACTGCCACTGCCCGTATCTGACGGCGTATGCGCTGCGGTACCGGGACTTTATCGTCCCGGAGGACTGCTCGCTGCACGTTGTATTTCAGCGGTTCGTGTGCCTGCCCTACGGCAAAAACGGGACGCACGAGATCCACAAGGGCATCGAGGCTGCGCTTGCGCACAGCCCGCTCTGCCTGCTCGGCGGACACGGCGTTGTATGTGTGAGCGCTTCCATGGAAAGCTGCATCGGTCTGCTGGAAGCGGCGGAAGGGCTGGCGAAGACGCTGTGGGTGGCGAAGCAGATTTAAAATTCTCCGCTTAGAAAAACGCTGTCCTGTAGGGGCCGACGACTCTGTCGGCCCCAAAATGTTGCGAATTCGCCGTGGATTACAGAAAAAGCACTTTGTTCTGCGGGCGGACAGAGTCGTCCGCCCCTACAACGAAGTGGTGTCACGCTCTGGTGTGGAACGCCTCCTTGAGGCTGGGATAGAGCATGGCGTAGCGTTTTTTGGTGAGGGCGTAGGCTTCCTGAACCGCCAGGTCGGGTTCAATGTCGCCGCTCATGCGGATGTGGCTGCACGCCTCGGGCAGATTCCCGAACAGGCCGATGGCGACGCCTGCTGCGGCTGCCGCGCCGAGGCTCGTGGCGCTGTCGGAGAACGTCGATACATCATGGAGCGTCACATTGCACACATCGGCAAGGATCTGCTTCCAGAGCTTCGATTTTGCACCGCCGCCGATGATGCGCAGCTCCTCGATCTGCTGCTTTTCGCGCATGACGTCCAGGATCTGGCTCAGGCCGCAGGCCGTGCCCTCCAGAATGGCGCGGAGGAAATGCTCCCGCTTGTGCGTCGTGTTCATGCCGAAGAAAACGCCCTGCGCCTGCGCGTCGAAGACGGGAGAGCGCTCGCCCTCCAGATACGGCAGGTAGATAAGGCCGCCCGCACCTGCCGGAGCGGTCGCCGCAGCGGAATCAAACGCACGCGCGGAGGCGACCTCGAACAGGTCCATGGCCCATGAGACAGAGCGTCCGGCGCACTGCTCGGTGCCGAAGACGTTGCAGCCGTGGCCGTCGAGCGCGTAAATATGGAATACGCGGTGCTGCGGGTCGATGAACGGCGCGTCCATCTGACCGGCGATCCATGCGGTGGTTCCGAGGCTGAGATAGAAATCGCCCGGCTTTGCCACGCCTGCGCCGACATTGGCGCAGGCCCCGTCTCCGCCGCCGACGGACACGGGAATGCCCGCACGCAGACCGAGGCAGCCCGCCGCTTCCTCCGACAACCGGCCCGCGATCTCGCAGCTGGTGTGGATCTGCGGGAATTTATCCAGATCGACGCCCACGTTATGGAACATCTCCGTATCGTACTGCCGCGTTTCCAGATTCATGAGCAGCCCGTGGGACGCGTCGGACATATCGGTCGTCTCCATGTGGCCCGTGAGGCGGTAGACAAGATAATCCTTCGACTGCAGGATGCGGTATGTACGGGCGTAGAGCCCCGGCTCGTTCTCCTTCAGCCAGAGCGTCTTGCAGAGGGTGGATGCGGGCGAAAGGACGTTGCCGCAGATCTCATAGAAATAATCCCGGCCAAATCTGGCGCGCAGGGCGTTGGAAATGGCCAGCGCGCGGGTATCGGCGTGGATCATGGCGGGGCGCAGCGTCTGCCCGTCCTTGTCCATGGGCAGGCAGCCGAGCATATGGCCGGAAACGCCGATGGCGTCGACACGCTTGACGTATTCGGGCGCAAGCTCCCGCAGCATCATCATGGCGCGCACGGCGCTCATCCACCAGTCGGCGGCCTCCTGTTCGCAGCCGCCGTTCGGGTAGTGGTGCGTGGGATAGGATGTTGTGACGTTGCGGATAATATTGAGATTTTCATCGACCAGCGAGGCCTTCAGGCCGCTGGTTCCGATATCGAATGCCAGTAGTGTGCTGTGCAAATTGAATCACTCCATGTTCGGGATACCGGATAGGCTCCGGTGGGGAATGCCCTGTTTTATTGTACAATATCCCGCAGGAAAAGCAAAGCACTATTTTACGAAATGACCAAAAAAGACTGATACGAAACGCGTTCCTTACAAGGCGCATCCGTGTTTTTTGCGTTCTGACAGACGCTTCATCCTGCGCAGAACCGGCCCGGCATCGATCCCCCGGCGCTTCATCGCCCGGAATATTTCGGGGAACCGTCACAAAAACAGAAAATGCGACCTGCAGTTTACAGTTAGAACGTGCAAAATGGTGGTATTTCGCAGCATGAATCAGTATCATGAAGGAACACTGGAATTCCAAAACGGAGGGTATCAGCACGACATCAGGCGGTAAGCTTGCCATACTTTTCTACGTGGTACTGTATAACCGTATGATGGCGTATGTGGAAAGCCGCGCATACATGGGAACGTCAACACAGATAAAGGGCGCGTTTGTTGTGACGTTCAGAAAGGAAACGGCGTAACCGCAGGTCATATACCCGAAGCCGCCGGTTCCCGGCATCCTTCCGGAACACAAGCTGAAATTCGCACCCGGCCAGCAATTGTGCTGACCGGGTGCTTTACGTTGTGTATTGCTATAAAGGTCATTGATATGCGCACAGGAAGCTGTTCGTCATGTCCAAAGCGCCTGCGTATAAATGCCCTCCGTCTTCATCCTCGCCACAGCCTCCCGGACCGAATCCAGATCCTCGCGGTAGGTCACGCCGTACCACGCTTCTTCGCACGGCAGCACCTGCACGCTTGCAGACTTGTCCGCCAATTGTGCGTTCACCACAAACGGCAGGAAATATTCACACTTGAGCGGATTGGCCGGAATGGCGTCGTTCAAAAACACCCCCATACGGTTCCAGAGCTCATCCAGCACGCGCGCCGAGAATCCCCAGAGGTTCATCGACACAATTGTATCGCCCGCCAGCGGGAAGAACTGTACGCCATCCTCGGTATATTCGGCATCCGCGCCCTTTTTGTAGATCTTCGTGCGCTCTGTCACGCCGGTCAGCATCCCGTTTTCGATCTCACACACGCCACGGGCCACGGAACCGAACTCCGTCACCGTGTTTTTCAGGCGGTAGCCAACCATGGCGTACTTGCTCGCGTCGGTCTGCGCCTCCAGAAAGCTGTAAATCTCCGAAAAGGCCGTACGGCCATAGAAATCGTCCGCGTTGATGACGGCAAACGGTCCGTTTACCGTACCCCTGCAGCAGGCCAGCGCGTGACCAGTCCCCCACGGCTTCGTCCGTCCTTTCGGAATTTCAATGCCCTCCGGCAGACGGTCAAGGTCCTGATATACATAAGACACATGGAAATACCGCTCCATACGGTCGCCAATGCACGCCCGGAATTCTGCTTCCATCTCGCGCTTGATGATAAACACAACGTCGCGGAACCCCGCACGCCAGCTATCAAACAGAGAAAAATCGATTATGATATGCCCCTCCGGATCGACCGGTTCAATCTGCTTGAGGCCGCCAAAGCGGCTGCCCATGCCCGCAGCCATGATCACAAGGGCCGGCTTCTGTTTGTCCATTTTCCTGCCTCCTATTTCGGGTTATCTCTATCTTATCCATCCCGTTCCTATAAGGCAATCCTTTTTGTCGTTTTGTGCACGATTTGATAAATTTCATGGAGCATTTGAAAAAGAGGCTATGGGTTTAAGCAGAATATGTTAAAATGATCGCACTCCTGCGAAACGCTTCTCTGCACCCTGTATGCGCAAGCCGCCCGGCTCCGGCATGACCGCACCGCAGGCTGCAGCCCGGATGCTCACAGCGGCGTGTATGATCTGAACACTATGGATCAACTGCCAAATTAGAAAAACAAAATCGCAATCCAGCGATTGCGATTTTGGGAGGAGCTGCGACAAAATGAGTGAGAAGTGACTTTTCATGCGAAGCATAAAAAGTCGCTGCGAACGATATGCAGTCCGCAGCGACGTGTGTGAGTTGAACACTATGGATCAACAGACATTTCGTTGTGCAAAGACCGCTTTCCTGAAAATATGATACCGCCGCAAGGAAAAAATTGCAATCAGTTCTCTGATGGATTTTTCTCCAGCCGCGAAATCCGATGATCCTCCGTCAGTACACGCATTTGCTGAATGGCAATTGCGTTGAGCTTTGCCAGACGCTCCGCTTGCGAAAGACCGCCGCCTATAAGTACAGCGTTCAGGTTTTCCAGATTTGAAAGGCACACGAGCTGTGACACGTTTGCGTAGTCGCGGATGTTGCCCTTCAGCCCCGGATTCTCATCGCGCCACTGCTTTGCAGTCTTGCCGAACAGCGCCATATTCAGCACATCGGCTTCACTGGCATATACCAGCGACATCTGTCTTGCTGACAGCTCCGGTGGGATAAGATTTTCTTTGATTGCATCCGTGTGGATGCGGTAATTGATTTTCGCAAGATTGCGTTTGATGTCCCAGCCGAGGAGCTGCTGCTCCTGCTCCTTCAGCCGTTCAAATTCCTTGATCAGATAGATCTTGAATTCCGGGCTGATCCACATTCCGAATTCGAACGCGATGTCCTTATAGGCGTATGTACCGCCATATCGCCCAACACGCGCCTTCAGTCCGATGGCATTGGTTTTTTCAACCCATTCTTTCACGCTGAGCTTATAGCTGTTGAGTCCTGCCTGGCTTCTAATTATGGCGAATTCGCCATAATTAGAAGCCGGGTTGTGGATTTGCTCCCAAATCCCGAGGAACTCAACTGTATTCCGGTTACGAAGCCAATCAGAGATGAAGAAATCGCCATCCTTCGCTTTCAGCATGTCGGTCAGGGAAATATAATCCTTATCGTCAATCGTGGTCACGGAGATCTCCGCGCCATTGACCATGAGTTTGTTGCTCATTGGAGTACCTCTCTAACATCGTGCATGAAGGCTTCTTCGTTTTTTCCTATGGGTAAAACGAAGAAGCACATCGTACAACGGAACTGCAAATAGTGATTGGGACAATTGCCGCCACGACGCAATGGCAGCGTGCCTGCGCAGTGCGGAATTTTTCTTCTTATTATCAGTATAGCAGGTATCTGGCGCTGCGTCGAGAGATTTTTCCATATGTGCTGCGAATGCCAGCTTTTCCAGCAGAACAATTTTTGACCATTGCTGCTCTCGCGCCTGCTCCAGATACCATTTCCGCTCGGCTCGTGTCAGCTCCGCTTCCATGATAACCACGTTCAGCGTCCAGCCGATTTTCATTGCCAGCCGGAGAAGCGGTTCGTCATTTTCATACGTCTTGTAAAAATCGCGCATCCGGCGCACGTTGCGCGGAGAAAAGCCTGTGCGGTCAGGGAAAATCGCCTGCAAAAACTCTGCCGCTGCGACTGCCGCGCCTTTCTCCAGGCGGCGGCTGACGGTCTTGCCGATGGCGCAGATTTCTTCCATCTGCGGAAGATTACGCGAGAGAATTGCGGTTAATTCCCGGTACATGGCGCTGTAATCGGCAGGTTTTCTGACGTTCATGGCTTCTCCTTTTCCGCGCGGGCGCGCATCGTATATTTCGTCATTTTGCGAATAGCCGGGCACAAGATTTTGTGGTATGATGGCTTCTGTTGTGTGAAAACTTTGCGGGAGGGCAAGCACGATGCAATACACGGATACCGAAGCCGCCCTGATCGGCGGCCTGATCTCGAACTATTTCTTTCAGCCTGCGGTGGATGCGTCCTTGAAGGATGCTTACGGGCGGGTATTAGAGCATCTGCATCAGAATGCGCTCACAAGCTCAGATCTTCAGCAAATCCGAAAAGCGGTGAATTTTCTCATGCCCATGTGCCAAAGTAACCGCCAGACACAGCGGGAGCTGATGGGCGTCAATATGAAAACGACGGCGCTGCTGAACACGGCGCGCTGACTATCTTTTATGTTTCAGGGCAAAGAAAAACACGGTCGATGACCGCGCTTTTCTTTGCCCTGCTTTTTATTTGAGTGGCTGTCGATATTCCTTGCCGCCCTTGAACTGAACCAGCACCTCGTTGGCGGACAGGACTGTCACGCGCTCGACGAGCTGACGGACGGTGCTTTCGTTCCATTCTGTGATCGTGGGTGCTGCGCTCTCTAATACCTGCTCTGCTTGCACCAGGCGGGCACAGGTGCGCTCTGCATCGGTGCTGCTTTGCAGGATGTGTTCTTTCTGCCTTTTGAGTTCCGTCTGCTCGGCAAGGATCTCGGCAAATTTCGCGTTGCAGCGTTCCTTGTCCTCTGCGTCAATCGCCTCTGCCAGAAGGCTTTGGAACTGTGCATCGAGCTGCGCCAAGCGTCGGTCGATGTCGGCCAAGCTCATCGTCTGCCCCTGTACTGGCAGCAGCTCCAGTGACATGACGCTTTTGATGCGGTCGAGCAGAATGGGCTTCTCGCTCATGGCCTCGTTGATGGCTGACAGGATTGCATTTTGCAGCGGGATCTCCCGCAGAGTTGGCGAATCGTGGCAATATCGTTTTCCGTAGTCCAAGCGACTGATGCAGCGCCATTCATGATAGATATTTCCCTTGATATTCCGCGTTTTCCGGCGATAGAGCTTGCCGCACTCGCCGCAGACCAGTCGGTCGGATAAGGCATATTTGCTGGTGTAGCAGGAACGGCCTGTCGCTGCCTGTTTGGAATCGCTTCTCAGGGCGCTGCGCCGCGCCAGTTCCGCCTGCACTGCACGGAACAGCTCTCGCGTCACAATGCCCTCATGGTGGTTCTGAATCAGATATTTCGGAAGCTGCCCGGTGTTTTTGACGATCTTCTTGCTGATAACGTCCGTGCTGAACGTCTTTTGCAGCAGCACATCGCCGCAGTATTTTTCGTTTGTCAGGATGCCCTTGACAGCGGTGATTGACCACGCTGTGCCGCCTGCCACGGTAGGATGGTTTCCATTTTCCAACCAGTCCTTCAGTTCCCGGAGGCTTGCGCCTGCCAAATATCGCGTGTAAAGCTCCTGCACGATCTCGGCCTGCTCCGGAATCGGTACAGGCTTTCCATCCGCCCCCTTTTCATATGCATACGCCTCTTTGGTTTTTCTCTCTGTGTTAGTTCTTCCGCTAGAGTTTTCCCTTCAAGCCCCGCCGCACTGTCGCGGTACTCCTGACAGCAAAATTGCGGACGTTCCCCTTGGCGGGGAGCGTCCGCGTTCTATTTGCCGTTGTCCATATTATTTATAATGTATAAGTTTGATGTGCAGCTTCCGTTTTCGCGGTGGCGGCGCTCACGCTGGATGTATCCGGCGCGCTCCAGATCGTTCAGCGCACGTTGAACCGTGCGGGGCGAGAGACGCAGCTCACGGGCAATGGTTTTTACGCCCGGCCAGCAGCTCCCGCCGCCTGCGCGGTCGCGGAGGTACATATAAACTGTCCGTGCCCGATGCGGAAGGTCGGGATCTGCGTAGATCGAACCGAAGAAGCTCATGTGCTCTCGTAGCTGCTCATGTAGTCGCCCTTGGTTGGCATAACCGGCGCTTGCATTGCAGCAAGACTTTTTTGAATGTTCATCAGCAATTCCTCCTTTCCTGCGTAGTAGACCTCCCTCTGAGCGCGTTCCGGCACCTGATACGGTTCTTTAAAGCTGATTCCCCATTTGAAATATAATTGCAGCTTCGTGCGCATCGGATGTGTGCCGGTTTTCATCACGATGAAGTCGCCCTTCGGGAGATTTTTCAGCTCATCCGGCGAGAGGAGCGCACGCTCTGCCATCTGCAAGCTCCGACTGGTGCTGTCATTGCCCTTGCTGACAGACCCGGTCAGGACTGTCCGGCTGCCGAGCGCTTTCGAGAGCGTTTCCGCCGTCTGGCTGTTCGGTGCGAAGCCGCCGAAGATCGTGTCCTGGCAGTTGTCGCCTATGATTTCCGCGCCCTCTTTGCCATAGTTTTTCTCCAGCTGCGCGAGACTCTGGATGATCGGTACGAGCGTCAGCTTGCGGCTTCTGCCTGCGGAAAACAGCGGCAAAATATCAAACGGTGGCATCGTGCCAAGCTCGTCGCAGTAGAACACAACGCGGTTGGGAAGCTTCCCGCCATGCTCGTCCGCGACGGAAAACAGCTCCCGCGAGAGGTTCTGGATCATCAGTCCAGCCATGAAATTTTTGGTGTTGTCTTCTTCCGGCAGCACCAGAAAAATTGCAGATTTCTCTGCCGCGAAATGCTCTGCGTCAATGGCAGAGTCAAAGCAAAGCACCTGTTCAAGCTCCGAATCGAGAAACGCATTCAGCCGCGACAGCACCGTGGACATGACGGACGCCATACCCTGTTCGGAGGTGTTGACGGCGGAGCCAGCAAACCATTTGGCTTTGTGCGTCGGCGGCAGGATGTCCATTAAGATTTGGAAGCCGTTCTTTTTCGTGTTTCCAACCGGCGCGAGAAGCTCCTGCACCAGCTTGAAAACGGACACGATGTGCCGCTTTTCATGCCCTGCGGCATCTAACGGAACATACTCGGCCAGCAGCAGAATGACCGACGTGAGAAGTCCCTCAGCTGCGTCATAGAAGTACGCATTCTGCCCGCGATCCTGCTCGTCGCCGCCGGGGTTCACAATGGTTTTTGCGAGGATCTTTGCGTATTTTTCTGCTTTCGCGCGGGCGGCTAAATTGTCTGGCTGTTCGCGGGCAATGTCCATGTAGCGATTGATGAGCGTCAGAAGGTTGCTCCCATCCGAGCGCGTCGGGTTGCGCAGGTCGACCACGGATACATGATAGCCGTAGTACTTTTTCGCAATCGTGCCGTAGTTTCTTGCGAGGTCGCCCTTGGTATCAAAAGCGACATAGCTCATACCGCTGGCGCAGGCAAATTCGAGATTGGGATACAAGAAGAACGCTGTCTTGCCGACGCCCGATGCGCCGATCATGAGGCAATGCACATCGTCGCTGTCCACGAGCGCTTCCAGCTGCTTGCCGCGCTGCGTGCTGCCGAGGATGAGTCCCTGCACCTCCGGCAGATTTTTTCCTGCACGCCAGCTTGCTACATCGAATGGTACGCTGGCGTATGATTTTCGGATCTCCTGCGCCGTTGCCCAGCGCGCCGTTCCGTGCTGGCCGTCGCCCACGGTTTTGGATTTGATGCCGTTCAGAGAATCATTGTTGGAGAGCAAGGAAACCAGCAGAATGAACAGCACCGCTACCACGCCGACCGCGATTAGGGGCATTATAGACTCAGGCATGGTGCAAGTTCCTCTCGCTGTCCGTTCAGAAGATCGTCATTCCAGTCCTTCAGTTCCGGCACAAGGCGCTGCGTATCTACGCCGCGTTCGTGTAAAAGCTCTGCCATACGCTTACTTGCCGCATGACCGGCATCATCATTATCAAGGCAGAGATAAACCAGTTCTGTGTCCGGTTTCAGCATCTGCAAGACCGGTTGGGGCGAGGTGCCGCAGCAGGCAACATAGCTGTGCACCTGCCAGTTGTCTGGGTGCATGGAAATGTACGATAAAAGATCGATGGGCGCCTCAAACACATAGAGACGCCCATCGGTTCCGGTATGATGAAAGCTGCAACGCGGATCGCTGGCTTCGACGTTCAGGCGGAACGCTTTTCCGAAGCTGTTCGTGCTGCGCAGATGTGCGTGGCGCGGGCATCCGCCCTCGTCCGTTCCAATGAACACGGCATTGTGGTGCGCCGCATCCTCATAGAGAAGTTTCCGGCGTGCGAAGTTTGTAACCACGTCCGCATCCAAGCCGCGCGTTTTGAGAAGATACGCGAACACGCGGTGCATATTCGCGTTCGGAACAGGCGGCAGGAAGGGTTTCTGCGGCGCGGCTTCCTGCTTTTTCGCCTGCGGATAAGCTGGCTCTGTGTTGCTGCCCAGCAGCATGGTCATGGCTTCGGTGTAGCTTTTGCCGTAGAATTTCTGCACGAAGCTGACCGCGCGGCCGCCCTCGTTCGTGGCATGATCAAACCACTCGCAGCCGTTTACCGTGACGCTGTGGTCACTTGCCAGCCGCTTCTCCCGCCCGGATTTGATAAGCTTTTCGCCTTGCCGGAGGAGAAATTCTTCGAGATCGACAGACGCAGCACGTTCCTTTTGTTCTGGGGTAAATGCAATATAGTTACTGATTTTATTCACCACTTTCTACGGTTGCAAAGATTTTTATTTTAGGGTATACTGGTTACAGGAAGGAGGCGCATAGCATGCAGACGCAAGTATATTCAATCGATGAGATCCGTAAGATCGTCGCGCCGATTGCAAAGCAGCACGGCGTGGACAAAGTGTTTCTGTTCGGCTCCTATGCAAGAGGCGACGCAACACCTGCCAGTGATGTAGACCTCTGCGTGGATGCACCCAAGCTGCGCGGTCTGTTCGCACTCGGCGGTCTGTATGCCGACCTGGAAGATGCACTCAAAAAGAGCATTGACGTTGTGACAACCGGCTCTCTCAAGTATAGCAACGACGAAGCCTTCCTCGAAAATCTGCGAAAGGATCGGGTGCTGCTGTATGAGCTTTCCTAACCGCGATGCACAGATCCTGGCGCACATTCTGGAGTATTGCAATCGAATTGAAAGGACGCTTTCCCGTTTTGGCAAGGATTTCGATGTCTTTCTGGAAGATCAGGATTATATGGATTCCGTCAGCATGAACCTGCTCCAAATTGGCGAACTTGCTGGAAAGTTTTCCGATGCATATGTGCAGAAAACGAAGCCGCAGATGGATTGGCGCGCAATCAAAAATATGCGCAATATGTTTGCACACGATTATGGTTCAATGGACAAAGATCGCATCTGGCAGACCGCGACAGAGGATGTTCCGGCACTGAAAGCGTACTGTGAAGCTGCGCTTGCAAGCAAAACATAAAGTTCGGACGGCGCTGCACCCGCAGCGCCGTCTGTTTTACTGTATCTGCTGTCCATACCCCTGTACCTGTTCATGATCATCCTGCTTATGGCCCATCGCCAGCCGCTTCTGCATGAGCTTTTTGCGGCGCTTGGAGTCCACACGGATGCCCATGGGATTGCTGGGCGGCGCGGCATTGTCACGGAAAATCTGCCCCATTTGATGAAACAATCTGACGCTTGAATTCATAAGATATTCGGACGGAAGCCGTGCAGAGTGAGAAGCCACAGACGAAGTGTTTTCGCTTACAAGCGTCGGATTTGTAGAAGCATTCGCAGAAGTTTTCTCCGTCTGCAAAGGCTCCTGCTCCATCTGCTGCCGCAGACGCTCCGCTTCCTGAATGATTGCGTTCTTGATGGCTCGGAATTCTTTCTGCTGTGAGAGCGGATTATGCTGCCGAGGGCGATTCTTGTAATAGCCCTCCAGCGTGTCGCGCAGGCCATTCCACGCAGCATAGTATGCCGCCACCTCCGGTATTGTTTCCAGCTCATCTACGATGGAATCCACCATTTCTTTCAGAGGCTTTTTAAGATATCCATACTGCTTTTTGCCGCTGACGGAAGCCAATTCGTTTGCCAGCTCCAGCAGCTTTTGTTGAATGGACAAAGGTGGTTCTGCAATATGCTCTATCCGGTCTATGATATTTCGCATGGTCTCTCTCGCTGCTTCGGTCACACCCTTGTAGGCAATGTCTTTTTGAATGTAGACTTCTTTCAGCTCATCTGCGTAGATCGTATTGGTCAGCACAGACTGCAGGTGCCGCAAATTGTTTTTACGCAGGAAGCCATACTTGGGATCATCTGACCAGAGCATCATGTGGATATGCGGATGCTCACCCTCGTCGTGAAACGCAGCATACCAGCGAAGCTGCTCCGGCGGTATTTGCAGCGCATCCGCAAAATCATTCTGATGCGACAATAACATCAACCGCCAGCTTTCCGCATTGTCATAGCCAAGCCGTGCAGCATCTTCTCTGCGGAGTGAGTAAATTATCGTCCACACATTGCCGTCATGCGCGCCCAATTCCTGCATTGTTTTTTCGAGATCAACGTGCTTCTCTGTTCCAAATAGGCCATGCCCTTCGTGCTTTTCTGCGCGTGGTCGAGTTGCGATGTAGCGCATATAAATGCCGTCTGCGTCCTCGTCCAAAAGCTCCACACCGTCACGAGTCGCAATGTAATTCATGTAGCGCCCGGCACGTTTTTTACTGAGAAAGCCGCTTTTCTGAATCAGCTTTGCCATTCGTTACAGCGACTTTTCCTGCCGCAGCACATCCGCAAACGCTATTTTGCCGTTTGTTGCCTTGACCTGCTCTATACTGAGCGCACGCATTTTCATATAATGCGCCGCGTCAATATCCGTATCTGAAGCAAGAATATGATTATTGACGTTTTGCTCGACCGCAATCTTAAAGAGCTGCCGCCCGATGCGCTCTGCAAAAACGCCGAGCGTTCCTTCTAGCATCTGATTTAGTGTGCGCGGAAGATATGCTCCGGCGTCTGCCGTATGCAGAAAACCTGCGTAAAACCAGATCGCTTTTTCGATAAACTCGCTCCGACTCTGACATTGGTCGCCGCGATAGCTCGACTCCACGGCCTGCCTACATTCCGGCGTCAGCCAGAGCGCGAATTTGTCCTTTCCGACTACCATGCTTCTTCTATCACCTCAATTTTCGTAGGAACCCCGCTGTTTTTCCTGAAACAGCGGGCCTTTTCTGCTTTGGAACACCTTTGGACTGTTTTTCTCTGCTCTTGGAGCGCCCTCTCAAAAGTCCCAAACTGTCCGCACCGCGGGCAGATGTGACCGCCGTGGGGCGCGCACGACCCCGTGGCTTTGTCCTGCCTCGCCGATTGCGGCTTCTCCCTCCGCCGCAAGCCGCCCGCAGGCGGTTTCCTTCTTCGTTTGCCGTTTCCGCAACGCTCCCGCACGTCGGCGCAACGTCCGGTTTTCTGGTACTTGGCGGGTACGCGCTCGACTGTGCCGCG
>OFMX01000698.1_pt1 | contig 30891 bp, 30 predicted proteins | sample 1541901 | NCBI WGS metagenome assembly OFMX01 (sample SAMN04209222, study PRJEB22552) | human gut metagenome | biome: gut; material: feces | host: Homo sapiens | place: USA: Oklahoma | reverse complement strand
TTTTGAATATTTATCTCTTCATATACTCTGTACTGGCAGATGCAAAATCGGACATTATTTTCCGAAATTTAGCAAATTATCTTAATTTTACAGTTTCCATATGTGTTATCACTGAACCATGGAGTTTATATCATTGAAAAAGGGTATAAAAAAACAGTCTGCCCTGACGGAAAATATTTCCATCAAAACAAACTGTTCTTCATATTCACACTAATTATATTTTCTGAGCATAGTTACTTTTTGCGAAAATCTCAGATAACTCCGGAAAGAAAACAAAGAAAAAAAAGATTTTTTAACTCCATTTGCACTCCACCGGAACATCCAGACAGCCCGCAAAACCTTTATTTATGGGCTTTTTCGCAATTTAGTCCGCTACTCAAACTCTATCGTTCCTGGCGGTTTGCTCGTCAGATCATAGAATACTCTGTTTACACCTTTGACTTCGTTGATGATTCGGTTCATAACTTTATTAAGGACTTCGTATGGTAACTCAGCGGATTCTGCAGTCATGAAGTCGATTGTCTTTACTGCGCGGAGTGCTACTGCGTAGTCGTAGGTTCTCTCATCGCCCATTACGCCAACGGAGCGCATGTTTGTGAGTGCTGCAAAGTACTGATTGATTTCCTGGTCAAGACCTGCATTCGCGATTTCTTCGCGGTAGATGGCATCGGCATCCTGTACGATCTGTACTTTTTCTGCGGTTACTTCGCCAATGATTCGGATTCCGAGTCCTGGACCTGGGAAAGGCTGACGGAATACTAACTTTTCAGGGATTCCGAGTTCCAGGCCAGCTTTTCGTACTTCGTCTTTGAAGAGGTCGCGGAGTGGTTCGATGATTTCTTTGAAATCAACGTAGTCAGGAAGTCCTCCTACGTTGTGGTGGGACTTGATTACTGCGGATTCACCGCCAAGGCCGCTTTCTACAACGTCTGGGTAAATGGTTCCCTGTGCGAGGAAGTCTACTGCACCGATCTTCTTAGCTTCTTCTTCGAAAATACGGATGAATTCTTCTCCGATTATCTTACGTTTTGCTTCTGGTTCCGTTACGCCTGCTAACTTATCGTAGTATCTCTGCTGTGCATTAACACGAATGAAGTTTAAGTCGAACTGTCCTTCTGGACCGAATACGCTTTCTACTTCGTCGCCCTCGTCTTTACGGAGAAGACCATGGTCTACGAATACACAAGTTAACTGCTTGCCGATGGCTTTGGATAATAATCCGGCTGCTACGGAGGAGTCTACTCCGCCGGAGAGAGCGAGTAATACTCGTCCATCGCCTACTTTTTCACGAATTTCTTTTACGGTGTTCTCTACAAAGGCATCCATCTTCCAGTCGCCTGCGCATCCGCATACGTTTAATACGAAGTTGGATAACATCTTCGTTCCTTCTACTGTATGAAGTACTTCCGGATGATACTGGATTGCGTATAAGCCTTTGTCTGCGTTCTCTGCGGCTGCTACCGGACAGTCCGCTGTATGGGCGCTGATGGTAAATCCCGGAGCTACTTTGGAAATATAGTCAAAGTGACTCATCCAGCAGATTGTCTTTTCTGATACATCTGCAAAGATTTTAGAATCTTTCTTATCTACTAATACTTCCGTTTTTCCGTACTCACGTACCGGCGCCGCTTCTACTTTACCGCCAAGGATATGCATCATAAGCTGTGCGCCGTAGCATAAACCGAGTACAGGGATTCCCAGTTCAAAAAGTTCTTTTGTATAGGTTGGGGAATCTGCCTCGTAGCAGCTGTTTGGTCCACCTGTTAAGATGATTCCCTTTGGGTTCATTGCTTTGATTGTTTCAATGTTTGTTTTATAAGAATAAATCTCACAGTATACGTTACATTCGCGAACGCGGCGTGCAACAAGCTGATTATACTGTCCACCGAAATCTATTACTATAACGGTTTCTCTTTTCAAAGATGTTCCTCCTGTCTTTTATCATTCTGTACTTTATTCTATAACATTTTCCGCTTGCTTTCTACCCCTAATAGAAAAAAATTTTTTCTTTTGCTCAGATAACAGGAGTCCACCGAGTACTAACAGGATTCCCAATCCGGATAAAAATGATATTTTTTCATGTAGGATAATGACGGATGTTACCGCTGTTACTACCGGAGCGAGATAGATATATACGCTTGTTTTGATTGCTCCAAGTATTCTTACTGCCATGTTCCATGTGACAAAGCAGATGGCGGATGCTCCAAGTCCCAAATAGAAAATATTGAATAGATATGCCGGTGTGGCGAAACGGGTCAGATCCCATTTAAAATCAAATATAAATAATGCCGGGATCATAAATAGTATTCCATAGAAAAAGGTTCTTCTTGTTGCCTGAACTACAGAATAACCAAAGCTTCCTATTTTTTTGGAAAGTACGGAATAAAATGACCAGATTATCGCTCCATCAACAGAAAGAAGATCGGCAATCGATGGGGATTCAAGAATTCCTCAGCAAAATTGCTTCCCTCATTTCGACTATTGTACCGTAAACTATAACAAAAGTCATGCTTTATCTCAGAATCTTTTTCGCATTTATTTTTTGCGCAAAGATACCAAGAATCTGATATATCCTCCGGCAGTGCGCAGCAAGAATGCCGGGGCATTCTTAAATTTTTATTTTGTATTGACATTTTCATTTTGGGGATGTATTATTGTATTAATCACTTAGCACAATAATACAGTGTGGTGATGTGATATAGCTATAATGATGTAACAGAATCGGCAGGAGGTGTTGTAAATGTCTTGGAATCTTGATTCCAGCCGGCCAATCTACGCTCAGATTATTGAGAAGGTGTCATTTTATATTGTGTCCGGTCAATATCAACCGGGGGATAAGCTTCCTTCGGTCCGGGATTTAGCTGCGCAGGCAGGTGTGAATCCTAATACGATGCAGAAAGCTCTTTCTGAATTAGAAAGGGAGAACCTCGTTCATTCCGCAAGAACAAGCGGACGATTTATAACAGAGGATAAAGATATGATTGAGAAAATGAGAGAAGAACTGGCATCTACACAGATTAAAGAATTTTTGAATAAGATGTCACAGATGGGATTTGATTATAACAAAACAATTGCTTTACTTGAAAAGCTTGGAAAGGAGAATCAGGAATGAGTACAATTCTCGAATGTAAGAATTTATCTAAAAAGTATGGACACAAACTTGCCTTAGACGGTATTAATCTTTCTTTAAATTCCGGCAGGATCATCGGTCTTCTCGGACCAAACGGAAGTGGAAAGACTACTTTGATTAAGTTAATTAATGGATTACTTGCTCCAACAAAAGGTGAACTTTTCATCAATGGCAATGCACCCGGTGTAGAGACAAAGAAAATCGTTTCCTATTTACCGGAACGCACCTATTTAGACGAAACACAAAAGGTTTCGGAAGCAATTACATTTTTTGAAGATTTTTATGAAGATTTTGACAGAACACGAGCCATCTCTATGTTAGAAAAACTACACATTGATCCAAGTTCCAGAATCAAGACGCTTTCCAAAGGAACAAAAGAAAAGGTGCAGTTAATTCTTGTGATGAGCCGCCACGCAAAGCTTTACTGTCTCGATGAGCCAATCGCTGGTGTAGATCCCGCCGCTAGAGATTATATTTTAAGTACGATTATCAACAACTACGAACAGGATTCTACTATTCTTATCTCCACTCACCTTATTTCCGATGTGGAAAATATTTTAGATGAAGTCGTTTTTATTCAAAACGGTCACATCGTCCTGCAAAATGATGTAGAAGACATTCGTTTTAATCAAGGAAAATCCGTAGATGTATTATTCCGGGAGGTATTCAAATGTTAGGAAAATTATTTAAATATGAATGGCGTTCTATTACAAAGCTTTTACTACCGATTCATGGGTGTGTTTTATTGTTCGCTCTGCTATCCCGATTTTACTTTGCATTAGGCGGTGGCGTAGAGAACTTACTAAACAGCTCATCTGGTATTATCAGTGTTTTAACAGGATTACTTATCTTTGCCCTTGTTGTTATCATCTCAAGTGTCGTGATATTTACTTATGTGTATATCGGTTATCATTTTTATAAGAAGGTATTCACTGATCAGGGTTACCTTACCAATACACTGCCTGTAACTCCAACGCAGCTTTTACTTTCAAAAGGACTGGCTGCAGTACCATGGCTGCTGATTGATATTCTGGTTATTATTATTTCCTGCCTCATTTTAGCCGGCACGAAGGACCTATTCTCCAGCTTTCGCCTTGTCTGGCCTGTTATGCTCAACCAGATGGGACAGATGCCACTACTTGCAGCCTTAACTATTTTTGCCATTATACTCTCACCATTTCAGATGATCATTACGCTGTTTTTCAGTGTAACAGTCGGAAACCTTGCCTCTACTCACAAAGTTCTCGCTTCCATTGCAGCCTATATCGGTATTTATATCCTTCAGCAGATCTTTGGATTCATAGAACTTATAGTAATCGGCTTCTCTAATTATGGTACATTCATGAATGTAGATCTTGCTACGAATGCTGCCATTTCCATTGATACTTATCTTAATCCTGTTCTGGCTGTAAATATTATATTCTGCATCCTTCTTATGATTGCATGTTGGATCGGAAGTAGATATATTTTAAGTAAAAAATTAAATCTTCAGTAACCAAAAACAGCCCTACCCTATGGCAGGGATTCATGCATTGCAATGGAATCGCTGCCATATTTTTACGAACAAGCGTGGGACCTATGGCATAATCGCAGACAGCTTGCGTTTTGCTACTCAACTTTCGAACGTTTATGGAAACGCCATTCGCGCTAAACTCGCTGCCGCTCAGACAACGCGCTCGGTGGCGGGTTCGTTCTCAAGTTTCGTGACACAAAACCTGCAAAGCATCTGCTCTTTATACCATAGGTCCCACGCTTGTTCATAAATCTTCGGAATCCGATTCCATTGCAAGTACATGAATCCACGCCATTCGCCACGCCCGATGCCAAAAGCTGTTTTTGTTTCCACTGTCTGTGGCAAAGCAAAAACAGCCGAACTTTTTTGCAAAGAACGGCTCTGGGTGTATAATTATGTTATGAAAACTACAAAAATTATACAAAAAGATTATAGCCTATCTTCGATGAATTATCAATTAAAACTTCCCTTTGAACTGGAAGTTTTGATCCCGGACGATGACCCGGTCCGCCTGTTAAGTGCGTTTGTGGAGGAGTTGGAACCTTCTGTCTTTGATAAAAACAGGAAAGTAAAATCCACAACAAAAATTATCCTAATGGCCTGGCTATGAGGCATAAACAACCAGAAAAACGAGAAATCTGTATCTCTTAGATGCGGCTTGTGAGCAAGTTCAAAATGCGGACAAGCATTTTGGACGCAGTGAGGCAGAGCAGATGAGAGATACAGATTTCTCGTTTTTCGTCTGTCTCATATTACAAGAGGGGTAATTACTTGTTGAATTTTGTTCTCGCTATCACAAATAAATAATCAAGAAAATTACATGTAAATGCAATATATTTTCCTATGATTGAGAAATAGCACAAAAAAAACAGTTTATTTTTTGGGTAAAAATGATAAAATATATATAAAGTAGGGTTTGGTGTAAAGAAAGTAAAAATTTTTGTCTTTATTTTTACAATTTAAATATCCCTTTGGAGGTGAACATGGAAGTAGAGAAGAAGAGTGGCAGAGGGAAAAAGGAAGTTAGTCTGATCGGCTTATTTGGAAAACAGTTTCTAGAAGAAATGCAGAATAAGCTGGCAGAAGCAACAGGAGTTTCTTTTTTTATTATTGATTATAAAGGAGAGCCAGTTACAAAGGGAGAAAAGGAAGAAAAGTTTTGTAAGGAAAGAAAGAAGGAAGATGAAAAGTGTAGTGAATGTCAGATTAGCAGGGCATTTGCTGCAGCGAAGAGTGCGATTAAAAACTGTACACATATTTTTACCTGTCCAAATGGACTTGTACATATGGCAATTCCGATTATTGTAAACAACCAGTACATTGGAGCAATGGTTGGAGGTCCGATTCGATGTGAAGAAAAAGCATTAAAAGAGAGTGAATTGGGAGATAACGAGAAAGAACGAAAACAGTTTTTAGAAAAACTAGGCGAACAAAAAGAATATCAGAGTATTCCTGCTTTTACAGAAAAACGGATTGCAGCAATTGCGGATATGGTATTTCTTTTATTTAAAGAAATGGGAGAAAAGGAAACAGTAGCAATTCGGTTAGGTGCATTAGAGCATAAAGAAGTACATCTTTCAGATATTCGTAAAAAAAATAAATTGCTAGAAGACAAGGTGAACAGGCTTGAATATGAGATATTAAAAGGAAAGCTGCCGAAACAGTTTATGCTTAATCTTTTAACAACGATTTCTAGTTTTTCTATCATTGAAAATGCAAATAGAACGGAAAATATTATAGCAGAAATGGCAGGCGTGTTACGATATTATCTGGATAATACATTAGAGATTATTCCATTATCAGAAGAATTAAAGCAGATTGAATTGTATCTGGATGTTTTAAGACAACAATATGATGATCGGTTAGAATATCGTGTGTATTGTCAGGAAGAAGTGGAAAAGCAAAAGATTCCGATTGTCGGACTTTTCCCATTTGTAGAACAATTGGTTGATTTTGGTGTCTTTTCAGGACATTTTAGAGGAACTGTATATATTGATGCGGAGAAAAAAGAAGAGTATTGCCAGATTGTATTGCAGTTAGAAAGTTCCGGTTTATCAATGGGACATTTTGGAGCAGATATTACAGATAGTAATTTTGTTCAGATGCAGGAAGCGGATACCAGAAAGAGATATGCAAAAGAATTTGGTAAAGATTTTGAAATAACTGTAGATCCGAATGTAGTAACGGTGAAAATCCCATTTCAGAAAATAAAGTAAGGAGGTAGCCATGGTAAATATTTTATTGATTGATCAAGAACCGTTATTTCAACAGGCTTTTTCAAAAATGATTACGGAAACGGAAGATTGTCAGCTTGTCGGAATTGCGGAAAATAGTAAAGAAGCATTTGAAATCATAAGCCGCTATCATCCGCAGGTTATATTTTGTGATGTGGTTCTTGGTATGGAGAATGGTATTGCAGTCTGCAGTCTTATTAAAGAGCACTTTCCGGAAATTGTAACGTATATTTTATCAAATTATTGTAATTTTCGCATGATTCGCCGTTCAATGGATGCAGGAGTGGAAGAATATTTAAATAAGCCCATATCTAGAACGAAGCTTTTAGAACTAGTAAAGAAACAGAATGGTCTTGGGCAGAATGAAGAGGAAAATGTTCAGCAGGAAGCCTTGTTTGCAGCAATAGAGCAAAAAGATTATAAGAAGGCGTATGATACAGCAAAGGAACTGGTAGAATGTTTGTTTGAAGAATGTGACAGAAGAGAGCGTAGAAGTAAACTGTCCATGCTGGAATCCAGCCTGTTTTATATGATACCAGGAATGGATAATATTCAGAAAAATTATTATTTACAAAAGTATGAGATTACAGTCAAGGTTCTGACAAAGAGTACGCTTTGCTATTACTGGCTGATTCAGATCATAACAGAAGTATTTCGTCAGCTTTGTACAATGAAGTATGCACATATGAATAAGGTATTCCAGTATATAGAGAATAATAAGAACAATGAGATTTCTCTCTCTGAATTAGCAGAAGAGGCAGGAATTAGCAGTGGATATCTAAGTCGTATTTTTAAAAAATATTATAAGATTAGTGTGGTAGATTATATTCACCTTCGTAAGTTACTGCAGGCTAAATATTATATGGCAACAAGCGAGATGAATATTTCAGATATTTCTTTCTTGCTTGGATACAGTGAAGCGGGATATTTTTGCAAAATATTTAAAAAATATGAAGGACAGACACCGTCAGCATTTCATAAAAATTCACAAATTTTGACTTCGCAGGCAGGATAATTTCATAAAAATATAGCAGGGATTCCGTATAACATACAGGAATCGCTGCCATAGAATCAGGGGCTGTTTTTACGACAGCCCCTTTAGTTTCTACAAATAAATAATTAAATAAATGATTAAAGTCCAATGCACCAGAAGTCTTTTTGGAACAGATCATCACCGCTCTTATCTCGGAAAACAGGATGAAAATCGAAATTGACAGCACCTACTGGTATTTTTCTATCAACGGCTTTGCAGATACGGGCAACACCTTCATTTCCGAAAGCACCGCATAAATCAATAGCAGCGCAACCTTTTTCTAACATCTCCTGTGCTACGGTTTCTGCCTGACTATAATCTGCACAACCTACAGAGTACAGAATGATTTTTTTAGATTCAATAACAGAACGGTCTTTTTTTGGATTGCAACCTTCATTAAGAAAAATGAAAGCTACTTTAAATTTTTCTTCGTTTAAGCTTAATTTTTTCCCCATTTTATCAACGCCTTATCTAATATTTCCATTGCTTTTTTGCCATCGTTGGCAGTGATCAGTTCTATATTATGTTGTCGGATTGTTTTATAAGTTTCTAATAAAAGGTCAATATCTGTTGTAATTTTATCTAATGTAATTACAACTATTACATCAAGATTATCTGCTACTACATCTGTCATCATGCGTTTAAAGCCAGGTCGTTCAAGATTATCTGATGGATAGTCACCAAGATCCGTATAGTTAACAAATTCGTTGTCTTCGCCGTAAATACCTTTTGCACGATTCATGCATTTCATACCATCGGCAATCATGCCTTTTACATAAGTCTGAGAACAGACAGGACAGCCGCCTCTAAGATGCTGATGGTTATAAATTCCGATACGCATACTCTTTTCCCTCCAGTACATTTTATTATATTCATTGTAGCAGATGTATGAAAAATTACAGGGAAGATACGGGAACAATTATTGGAAATTATGAAAGTCAAAAAGGGGTAACAGTATATTTCCATAGAAAGAACGTGATACTCCCATAAAAAACAATACAAAAATGCTAAAATGAAACTGAAATAGTATGTAAAGGAGGAGCATATGGAACGTAGAGAACTAGAGAAACAGATTATTGAAAAAGAATGGCTCATGTTTCAAAAGGTACAGGACGTGAATGGCAGAGCATCCTGCCAGGATGACTGGACTACTTTTCTGATTATGCGTATTAGCCAGTTTGAAGGCTGGGATATGAATGTATTAGAAAGTTATTATGATGACATTGAGCAGGCGGAAGCACAGGAGAGAAATCTTATCATGGAGAAATATGCCTATATGATGGAGGAGACAGATCCAGTCTATTTCCTGTCCATTAAGGGGATGCTTCCGGAGATTTCAGAAGAGAAACAGTTGATGGCTGAAAAAATCACTTCTATTTATATGGAGTGGGAGAAAGAAGCAGATATTAAATATCCGAATATCAGAAGGCATGGCAGACCGGCAGAAGGAATCGGTGTAGACGGAACAGTAAGTGTTAGAAATTATTTAAAGTGTGAGCTTTATACGTATTCTGTAAAAACACTGGCACTTTTTATTTTGTCAATCGAACATAATCCGGAATATAACCGTTATCTTGCTACAATGCAGAAGATGGTACAGGCATATGGATATTCTTCTTTAGAAGAAGCAGAGAAGGCAATGGCATGATTTCAGACGGGTGTAACTGGCACAGGGAGATAATTGTATATGTCAATGTGTCAGTATACCGGGAGATAAGAAGGGAGAATTGACATGCAGAAAATATTGTTACTGGCAGGAGATTTTACAGAAGATTATGAGACTATGGTGCCATTTCAGGCATTATCTATGCTCGGATATCAGGTAGATGCTGTTTGCCCGGATAAAAAAGAAGGCGAATTTATCAAAACAGCAATTCATGATTTTGAAGGAGACCAAACTTATACAGAAAAGCCGGGACATCTTTTTAAATTAACGAAAACATTCGATGAAGTAGATTTTGATGATTATGTTGGATTATTTATTACCGGCGGACGTTCTCCAGAATATATCAGGATGAATCATAAAGTAATTTCTCTTGTGAAATGTTTTGTAAGAAGTGGGAAACCGGTAGCGGCAATTTGTCATGCGGCGCAGGTACTGACTGCAGCAGATGTTGTGTGTGGAAGAAAGCTTACCTGCTATCCGGCTTTAGCAGCTGAGGTGAAATTAGCAGGAGGAAACTATATTGAAGTTGCTCCGGATGAGGCAGTGGTGGACTGTAATCTTATTACTTCTCCGGCATGGCCAGGAAATACGGCAATTTTAAGAGAGTTTGTAAAAGCTTTAGGCTGTGAGTTCGTTTTTAGATCATAAGGAAATAAATATTATAGATTATGATGGATTTTTGTTTTGAATAGTTATTACAGGAGGTATAGATATGGGATCCCTTTTAGAAGAAATGCATAAGATGCGTTTAAAAGAAAAAGTTGAAGAGTTAGAAAATACAGGAGGTAATCCACATGTAGAAGATCATGGACTTGGAGGAGTCTATCGTTGTAAGGTATGCGGATATATTTTTGATGAAAACAGAGAAGGAAGACCATTTACAACACTTTCTCATTGTCCAATCTGTCATGTAGGACAGCAGCAGTTTGAAAAGATAGAGTGAATGCCTATGAAACTAGAGCGCTTAAATGAACTTTTAAAAAAGCTTGTGCAGATGGAGGATGCCGAAGAGAATCTTGAAATGGTTCCGCTTTATGAGGAAGCGTTAGAGCTTTCAAAAGAGATTTATGGAGAGCATAATTTAAAAACGCTGGAAATTTATAATAATTATGGAGGACATCTTCGGAATCTTGGACTTTATGAAAAGGCAGAACATATTTTACGAAAAGCAGTAGTCTGTGCAAAAATTGTGCGGGGAAAAGAGCATCCAGATTATGCAACAACGCTTGTTAATCTTGCCAATTTACTTCGAATGATGAAACAGTGGCAGGAAAGCGAATCTCTTTTTTATCAGGCGCTGGCTCTCTATAAAATAACAATTGGAGAAGAACATTTTATTTATGCCGGAACGATGAATAATTTGGGACTTCTTTATTATGAGATGGGAAATCTTGAAAGAGCAAAGGAATGTTTAGAACACAGCCTTCATATTTTAGAAGGCAAAGAGGAGTATATCATTCCTTATGCAACAACCCTGCATAATCTTGTTGATATTTACAAGAAAGAAGGGGAGATTTTCAAGGCAGAACATACTTTAAAACAAGAAATAGAGATTTACAGACAGCAGCACTATGAAGGAACGGTTCTTTATGCAGCAGCGCTGAATTCTCTTGGAATTTTATACTGTGAAAAGGAACAGTATGAGAAGGCAAAAGCTGTGATGACTGAAAGTGTGGAAATTACGAAAAAACATCTCGGAGAGGCAAGTGATGCCTATAAAACCAGTGTGAAAAATCTGGAAATGATTCATGAGAAACTGCAGGAAAAAAAGATGCAGAAAAATCATGAAATTTTACAGGAAACATTAAAGGGTATGACTTCTGCCGCCTGTGCATCAGAAAGCAATCTGAACTGTGAGAAAGGTTCTGAAGAACGGAACCATACAATAGATAAAGATACGGAAAAAGGATTTGTAAAGGGACTTGATTTGTGCAGAGAGTATTTTAATCAAGTATGTTATCCTCTTTTAGAAAGAGAATTTTCAAATTTCCTTCCGCGTATGGCAGCAGGACTAATTGGAGAAGGTTCAGAGTGTTATGGATTTGATGATGAGATATCAAGAGATCATGATTTTGGACCATCTTTCCAGATTTATATTCCGCAAGAAGATATGCCGATTTATGGAGAACGGTTAAAACAAAGACTCAATACACTTCCAAAAACTTTTCAGGGCTTTGGTGCAAGAATCGAAAGCCAGTATGGAGATGGGAGAGTCGGTGTTTTTTCTATTGAAGATTTTTACAGAAAATTCATTGCAGCGGAAGGAGTGCCGGAAACACTTTCTCATTGGAGACAGATTCCGGAGAATGCACTTTCAACCGTAACTAATGGAGAAGTTTTCTTTGATCATTACGGAAAGTTTACAAAGATTCGCGAGGAACTTCAAAAAGGCTATCCGGAAGATATCCGGTTAAAGAAGATTGCTGCCCGCCTTATGAAAATGGCGCAGAGCGGTCAATATAATTTTCCTCGTTGTAATAAACGAAAGGAATATGTAGCCTCTCGTCTTGCCCTGAGTGAATTTATGTCCGTTTCGATGTCTCTCGTGTATTTATTGAATCATTCATACAGACCATATTATAAATGGGTACATCGGGGATTGTTATCTTTGCCGGTTCTTGGAAAGGCAGCGTATGATAAGATGCAGAGATTATCTGTTTTATCTCTGGAAAAAGATTACAAAGAAATGGAATGGATCATAGAAGAATTTTGTGTGGACTGCGTGAAAGAGTTAAAAAAACAGGGATTGACTTCTTCTTCTGAAGCATTTTTGCTGCTGCAGGGCCCCGAAGTATTAAAAAGAATTAAAGAACCAGCTCTAAGAAATAGTAACCCATGGGTTGAATAACATGTTCTTTTTTATCATATAGTTTTTTTAATCATATACTGATAAAAAAGGAATCATGGCTATGGAAATGACAAATGTAGGAAATTTGTTAGAGTTGAGAAGAATTTACAGCCGTGGTATTACCGGAAAAGGTATTACTACGGCTGTTTTAGATACAGGAATTTATGCACATCCGGATTTCTTTATTCCAAGGAACAAAATAGTATATTTTCAGGATTTTATAAGAAATCGAAAGGGACCTTTTGATGATAACGGACATGGGACTCATGTCAGTGGCATTATCGCATCCGGAGGAAGGCTTGGAGATGGGAGTGGAATAGGAGTAAGCCCCGGAAAGTGGAATAGTGATGTTAAAAGTACTTGAAAAAGATGGCAGCGGTAAAATAAAAAATATGCTAAAAGGAATGGAATGGATTCTTTTAAATCATGAAAAATATGGAATTCGGATCGTAAATATTTCTGTCGGTATGCCTGTGAAAAATATAGAAAATCCGGAAGAAGAGGAACTTGTAAAAAAAGTAGAGCAATTGTGGAACACAGGACTTGTTGTTGTTGTAGCAGCAGGAAATGACGGACCGGCACCATATACGATTACAAGCCCGGGCACAAGCCGTAAGGTAATTACTGTGGGAACAGGAAAAGAAGCAGGGGGAGATTATTCCGGACAGGGACCAGTTCCGGGAACCTGCGTTTGCAAGCCGGATATTATTGCTCCGGCGATTAATATTTTAAGCTGTGATAATCATGGGAAAAATTATAAAAGAAGAAGTGGGACTTCCATGGCAACACCGATTGTATCAGGAACCGTAGCCCTTTTATTATCAAATGAACCATGGCTTTCTAACAGAGATGTAAAAATACGCCTGATGCAAAGTGCGCTTGATTGTGGTATGGCAAAAAGCCGGCAGGGATGGGGTCTGTTAAATCCTGAAGGAATATTGAGGATTTAATCAGAAGGCAGCTCTGCTATAAAACGACAAAAAAATATCAGTATATATAATAAAAACAAGAATGTAGTACTGAAAAATACGTTTGAAATTCACAAAAAAATAAATAGAAAACGGAAATTTACAGTATTATTTCATAAAAGAATTTTTTACGTTAAATGGAGAACTATTATAATGATAACAGTAAAAATTATAAAGCACACTCAGTAAAGGAGAAGGGAATCATGGCAAACTGTATTACACTTAACCAGACATCTTATCATGGAGCAGGAGCAATCCAGTCTATACCAGATGAAGTAAAGGCACATGGACTCACCAAAGCATTTGTATGTTCTGATCCGGATTTAATTAAGTTTGGAGTAACAAAGAAAGTAACAGATGTATTAGAAGCTGCTGAATTAGAATATGAAATTTATTCTAATATTAAACCAAACCCAACAATCGAAAATGTGCAGACAGGTGTAGCTGCATTTAAAGAATCCGGAGCAGATTACTTTATCGCAATCGGTGGCGGATCTTCCATGGATACAGCCAAAGCCATTGGAATAATCATTAATAACCCTGATTTTGAAGATGTAAGAAGTTTAGAAGGAGTAGCCCCTACTACAAAACCAACAGTACCGATTATTGCAGTACCAACAACAGCAGGAACAGCAGCAGAGGTAACAATTAACTATGTTATCAAAGATGATGAAAAACAGCGTAAATTTGTTTGCGTAGATCCAAAAGATATCCCTGTCGTTGCTATCGTTGACCCTGATATGATGAGCAGTATGCCATATGGACTTACAGCATCAACAGGTATGGATGCTCTGACACATGCGATTGAAGGTTACATCACAAAAGGTGCATGGGAAATGACAGATATGTTCCATATTAAAGCAATCGAAGTAATTTCAAGAAGTCTTCGAGCTGCCTGTGAAAATGATCCTAAGGGAAGAGAAGACATGGCTCTTGGACAGTATATTGCCGGAATGGGATTCTCTAACGTAGGACTTGGTATCGTTCATTCTATGGCTCATGCATTAGGTGCTGTATATGATACACCTCATGGTGTTGCCAATGCTATCCTTCTTCCTACTGTTATGGCATATAATGCAGATGCAACAGGAACAAAATATAAAGATATCGCTATTGCTATGGGTGTAGAAGGCGTAGAAGATATGACACAGGAAGAATACAGAAAAGCAGCAGTAGATGCAGTGGCTCAGCTTTCTAAAGATGTAAAGATTCCTCAGGACTTAAAAGAAATCGTAAAAGAAGAAGACTTAGACTTCCTTGTAGATTCTGCTTACAATGATGCATGTGCCCCTGGAAATCCAAAGGATGCAAGTAAAGAAGATATCAAAGCATTATGTCAATCATTAATGTAATAATTCCTGATTTGATGAACTAAAGAAACGAAAAGCAGAAACTTTATATAGAATAAAATGTGAAGATAGTCGCGGCATAGAAAATGCCTGACCGGCATTTTTACTTGCTCCGACATCACATTTTTATTCTATATAAAGTTTCTGCTTTTCTGTTCTTTGGCGCCAGATGAAATCAGGATTTTGAGTGAAAAAATAAGGGGTTTTCCCAGAAGGGAGTATTTTTTGCTGAATTGCATTGAGGTTTCTAAGGAAAAGAGAATTTTTATAAGTTTGATTTTGTTCCGTTGTGCTAAACGCTCCATTTTGCCTCAAAAAACGAAAACTTCGGAAAACGAGTCCGAAGTTTTCAGAGTCAAAATTCCACAGCACAAAGTCACAAAATGCAATACTTGTAAAAATTCTCTTTTCTTTACCGTAGTTTCCTTGCAATTCAGCGGGAAGCTCTATTACAGTGGATATCTAACCGCACCCCGCAACTCAGTTAAAAAATAAGGGATTGTCCAGAAAACTACGGTTTTTATTCAGATAAAATCTCCAGAAAGAAGCGAATTCCTGTTGAATTGCATTCAAATTCCAAGTATATCCAACAATTTGAATGTCAACCCTTTAGAAATTAATTCCCCGGAAAGTCATAACCTTCTGGAGAACTCCATTCTCGCCAGACTGTAGATTTAGATAGCCAGAAAAAAGAAAAAAATAAGATATTCCAGATGAGGCTTGGGAGCGTGTTTAAGATGCGGACGAGCATCTAAAACACAGCGACTACAGAGCAGATGGGATATCTTATTTTTTTCTTTTTTCGTCTACACGAAATCTACAAATCAGTATTTTTTTGTGGGAGTTCCAGGTAATTGAGGATTCCTACATAGATTCCATATGCAAATTGATATGGGTTATCAATCATTCGCTGATTATCTTCGTAGTTAGTTATGTATCCGAGTTCCACAAGAACCGCCGGCATTTTTGTGTTTTTTAAGACATAGAGAGAAGGTCTGGTGAATACACCATTATATTTTGTGCTTGTTCTTCGCACAATTTCGGATACAATGTTTTGGGCGAGATACCATGCGGCAGAATTAGCAGAAGAAACGTAAGCTTCGGTGCCGTTAATATCTGGGTTTTCGCTGGCATTTGCATGAATACTGATAAAGTAATCTGCTTTCCAGGTGTTTGCCTGTGTCACCCGTTCTTTTAAGCTGCTTGTATTGCTGTAACCTAAGGTGGTCTGTGGTGTTGGACGGGAAAGGCGGGCTGTAAAACGATAGTCTTCTGATAAAATATCAAAGAGAAAGTGCCCCACCTGGTAGGTGATATCCTGTTCTCGTATTCCAAAACCTTCTGCGCCTGCATTGATTCCCTCCGGATTATGTCCTTGATCGATATAAATTTTGATTGCCAAATGATTTCTCCATTTTTCTTTTAATATATTCCTGAGTAAGCCGAAAAATTCCTCTGTAAAAAATTCTGCGCTATAAAAAAGAAGGAATTTATGGTATAGTAAGGGAAATACAGAGTAGGAGTATTATATTATGAGTAATCAGGAAGATAAATTTGATTTTTCGGATTTTGAAGATCTGGGAAGTAAGATTCAAAAAACAATTGATACGGCAACTGCAGAAGTTTTAAAACAGGCAGGTAATGTAAAGGAGGAGGCTTTAAAGCAGGTAGATAAGGCAAAGGAAGAAGCATCCAGGCAGATGGATAAAGCCAGAGAAAGTGCAATAAGACAGTTTGATAAAGCAAAAGAGGGTGCAGCAAGACAGTTTGACAGATTTTATGGAGGTCAGAATGAACAGGCATATGTAGATGTGGGGCATGGAAGAAGAGTTATATCAGGAAAGCTCAGGAAGAATCCGGGACTTTATAGTGGACCAGCAGAGATTGCGATAGGAGTGGCAGGGCTTGCAGGTTTTGGAGGAGCCGGTATTGGGCTGGGAGTTACGACCCTTGTAGGTGCGATGGCGACGAATCTGGCGATTGCTTCGGCAGCGATTTTTGTTCCATTTGCGGTAATAAGTGCGGTACTGTTTGGAAAAGGTATCTTTAGCAGCAGCAGAGCCAGAAGAGTGAAACAGTATTCTCAAATCTGGATGGGAAAGCAGTATGTTATGATTGATGATATTGAGAGTAAGGTACGCTGGAACAGAAAGAAGATAATGAAGGATATTCATTATCTGACAAAGAAAGATCTGATTATCGGAGCACAGTTAGATGAAGGGGAAACTTGTTTGCTGCTTACGGATGAATCGAAAAGCCAATACGAGAATGCTATGAATGCGAAGAGAGTCAGAGAAGAGGAAGAGGAAAGAAAAAGAGCGTTAGAAGAGACGATGGAGAATGCTTCTTTTGAGCAAAAAGAGATTTATAGAATAAAGAAAGAGGGACAGGATTATTTAAAGCAATTGGCAGATATCAAAGCGCAAATAAAATCTCTGGATGTAACAGCAAAGATTTCGCATATGGAAGTTCTTGCGGCAAGGATTTTTGTCTGTGCTTCTGAACATCCGGAAAGCATTTCGCGGACAGATAAGTTGTTTAAATATTATTTTCCATCGGTGATGAAGCTTCTTAATGTGTATGAAGATATGGAAAAACAGCCGATTCAGGGAGAGAATATTCAGAAATCAAAAAGAGAGATAGAAGAATCTTTAGATACGATAAATCAGGCTTTGGAAAAGTTATTTGACGAAATGTTTCAAAATGTAGCAATGGATATTTCATCAGATATTCAGGTTTTAGAAGTAATGCTTAAGCAGGATGGATTAACTGAAGATGAACTGCATGCAGATAAGACAGAACCGATGTTAAAGTTTTAAAAATTTTCAGAAAGGAAAAGCCGTTTATGTTTAGCGGCAGGAGGAGCAGGATATGGGTATGGAGATGAGCAGTATTGAAGAAATGTTAAAAGAAGGAGCTACTCTTACATTAGAGCCGGAGACAGCACCAGAACTTCCGGTGGAGGAGGCAAAGCCGATTCCTAAGGTGTATGAGGAGGAACAGTATCTTACTGATGACGAGAAAAAACAGGTAGAGTCTTTTGTAAAGCAGATTCGATTAGATGATTCGAATGCTATTTTACAGTATGGCTCAGGTACACAGAAAAAAATGTCAGCATTTTCAGAAGGAACGCTTGAAAAAGTTCGTTCTAAAGATCTTGGAGAAGTTGGAGAACTGTTAAACGGCGTAGTTGTAGAGCTTAAAGGTTTTGATGAAGAAGAGGAAAAGGGAATTAAGGGATTTTTTAAGAAAAAGATTTCCAAGGCTCAGACATTGAAACTTCGTTACAGCAAGATAGAAGGTAATATCGATGAGATTTGTGAGAAGCTGGAAGGGCATCAGGTGCAGCTTTTAAAAGATAGCGCAATGCTTGATCAGTTATATGAATTAAATAAAGTATATTTTCGTGAATTGACAATGTATATTCTTGCAGGAAAGAAGAAACTTGAAGAGGAAGAGAATGAGGTCATTCCTGCATTAAGAAAAAAAGCAGAGTTAAGTGGAAGGCAGGAAGATGCACAGGAGGTTAATGACCGCGAAGCATTGTGCAACCGTTTTGACAAAAAGATTCATGATCTGGAGCTTACAAGAATGGTATCTTTACAGATGGCACCACAGATTCGTATGGTGCAGTCAAGTGATGTGGAAATGTCAGAAAAGATACAGTCTACTTTGGTGAATACGATTCCTCTCTGGAAGAGTCAGATGATTATCGCGCTTGGAGTAGAACATTCCAGAGCGGCAGCAGAAGCACAGCGTAAAGTATCTGATCTTACGAATGATCTTTTGAAGAAGAATGCAGAGAAGCTGAAAGTAGCTACTGTTGAGACGGCTAAGGAAAGTGAGAGAGGTATCGTTGATATGGAAACACTCGTGGCAACGAATGAAAGCCTTATGAGTACGATTGACGAGGTAATGCATATCCAGCAGGAGGGACGCCAAAAAAGAAGAGAGGCAGAAAGTAAACTTATGCAGCTTGAGGATGAATTGAAAAATAAAATGCTTAATCCGAGAGGGTAATTTGTTTGGATTATGTCCAAAAGGTCATGATTTATTTTTTGACGTACAGTAAAATGCGAATATTTTAATAATAAATATATTCTTTTCTTGTTGTATATTACGGTTTTATTAAAAAATGTTGCAAAAGTCACATTTTAGACACATTCAGCGTTTATAATGAGCCTCAGTTAAAGTAATGCGTGATTATAAATATGGAGGTCAAAACATGCTGAACAAGATGAAACGTGTCGCAGCTGGTTTACTTACTGCTGTTTTTCTTTTAAATATATCTGCTGTACCGGGAGTGAATAATGTGACACAGGTTGAGGCGGCAAGCCTTGTGAAAAAGGGAAAGGTAAATACTAAAAAGTTAAATATTCGTGTAAAGAAGAGCATGAAGTCAAAACGAATTACTGTTTTACATAAAGGAGACAGAGTAAAGCTTCTTTCTAACAATTCCAAGTGGGTTGCAGTAGAAGTGAATGGTATGGTTGGTTATACACAGGGAAGATACATTTCTGTAAAGAATGGTGGAACTGCCTCAGATACTACAGTAACTAAGGGAGAGAGTGTTGTTAATTATGCACTGAAGTTTGTTGGTAATCCATACAGATGGGGTGGAACAAGTCTTACTCGTGGTGCTGACTGCTCTGGATTCGTTATGAGTGTTTACAGACATTTTGGAAAGTCTCTTCCACATTCTTCTTATGCACAGAGACGTGTAGGAAGAAGAGTAGGAAGTTTAAGTAAAGCAAAACCGGGAGATATCATTTGCTACAGTGGTCATGTAGCAATCTACATGGGTAATAATAAAGTTGTCCATGCAAGTAATCCAAGAGATGGTATCAAGATTACAAAAGGTGCAGCTTACCGTTCTATCGTAACAATTCGAAGAGTATTTTAATCTTCATACATAAACTGATTAGAAGGTTCCGTCACAGTAACGGTCTAACGACCGTAACTGCGACGGACTTTTTTTTGCGCATTTTCAGCAAAATCTGCTTGCTTTGTCTACAGTCACAGTACTTGTACTGCTGAAAAAGCGCACTTATGCTTTGTCACAGACAGGGAAAACAAAAACAGCTTTTGGCATCGGGCGTGGCGAATGGCGTTTCCATAAACGTTCGAAAGTTGAGTATCAAAACGCAAGTCGTCTGCGATTATGCCATAGGTCCCACGCTTGTTCATAAAAATATGGCAGCGATTCCATGCAATGCATGAATCCCTGCCATAGGGTAGGGCTGTTTTTGATGCGACAGCCCCTTCTTAAATCCTCTTCTACTATCTTAATGTGCTCTACTGTTCTTCCCATAGAACAACTTCACCTGTTTCAAGGCTCTTTTTTACATCTATTATTCGCTGATTAGAAGAACCACGAAATCTGAGTGTAATATCCTTCTTCGCTTCTACAAATGGTCCGTCCACAAGGTAGTCAATCTGTTCTAACATCTTTTTTGTATACTTCCACTTTGGAAGCATTCTATTTAAAATATCCTTTTCAAAAACATATCCTGTAAAGCACCAGATTGTCTTTTCCGGAAAACGTTCTTTTACTTTTTCAAGAAATGGAAGGAGGGCTTCCTGATTCATATATTCCATAGGCTCACCGCCTAATACTGTAAGACCTGATATATACGAAGGCTCTAATAATTTTAAAATCTGCTCTTCTGTTTCTGCTGTAAAAGGCTGTCCAAATTCAAAACTCCATGTTTCCTCGTTAAAACATCCTTTACAATGATGCGTACATCCGCTTACAAAAAGGGACACTCTGACACCGGGTCCGTTCGCAATATCACACTTCTTGATCTCACCATAATACATAATATATCACCTCTTCCAAAAAATTAAACAGAGTGTCTGTTCTAAAATGTGTTTAGTTAATAGTTATATTTTACAATATCCACACTCTATTTACAATCCGTTATTTTATATATTTTAGGGCGAAAATGGATAGATAATCAACATCTCTTCTCATCTTCTCTCTGTCAAAAATAAAGAAATGGAAAAAGCGCCCTCTTTGATATGGGCGCTCTTCCGGTTTTGTCTACAAATGCATTACTCTTTCTTTAATTTCCTGTGTTCTTCCCTGATTCCAGAACTGTGTTCCGATATATCCACAGGTTCTTCTTGCTACATTCATCTTTGCCTGATCCTGGTTACCGCAGTTTGGACACTCCCAGATCAGCTTGCCATGTTCATCGCTTATGATCTGTATTTCTCCCTCATAACCGCAGCACTGGCAGTAATCACTCTTTGTATTAAGCTCTGCATACATAATGTTGTCATAAATATGTTTCATAACTGCTAATACCGCATCAATGTTATTCTGCATATTTGGAACTTCTACATAACTGATCGCTCCTCCTGGAGAAAGTTCCTGGAACTGTGCTTCAAAGCTTAATTTATCAAATGCATCGATTTCCTCTGTTACATGAATATGATAACTGTTTGTAATATAATTCTTATCGGTTACTCCCGGAATAATACCAAAACGTTCCTGAAGGCATCTGGAAAACTTATACGTTGTAGATTCAAGTGGCGTTCCGTAAAGACTGAAATCAATATGACTCTCTTCTCTCCACTTCGCACAGGCTTCGTTCATATGCTTCATTACTTCAAGTGCAAATGGCTTTGCTTCCGGATCTGTATGACTCTTTCCTGTCATATATCTTGTACATTCGCAAAGTCCTGCGTAGCCAAGAGAAATAGTAGAATATCCATTATACAGGAGTTTATCAATTGTCTCACCTTTTTTAAGTCGTGCTAATGCACCATTCTGCCAGAGAATCGGAGCTACGTCAGATGGTGTTCCTTTTAAACGGTTATGGCGATACATAAGTGCCTCATGACATAATTCAAGGCGCTCATCAAATATCTCCCAGAACTTCTCCATATCCTTACCGGAAGAACAAGCTACATCTACTAAGTTGATGGTTACTACGCCCTGATTAAATCTTCCGTAAAACTTCGGTTTATCATTCTCATCATGATATACAGTTAAAAAAGAACGGCAGCCCATACATGGGTAACAGTTTCCATCTTTTAACTTCTTCATGATTTTCTCTGAAATGTAATCCGGAACCATACGTTTTGCTGTACACTGGGCGGCCAACTTTGTAAGATACCAGTATTTACTTCCTTCATGAATGTTATCTTCTTCAAGAACGTAAATTAACTTAGGGAATGCCGGTGTGATATATACACCTTTTTCATTCTTAACACCAAGAATACGCTGGTTGAGCATCTCTTCGATGATCATAGCAAGGTCCTCTCTTGCCGGACCTTCTTCTACCTCATCCAGATACATAAATACCGTAACAAATGGAGCCTGTCCGTTTGTTGTCATTAAAGTGATTACCTGATACTGAATAACCTGGACACCCTGTTTTACTTCTTTTCTTACACGCATTTCTGCGATTTCATTTATCTTCTGCTCATTCATTTCCAGACCTTCTGCTTCAAATTCAGCGCGAACATCTCGACGATATTTTTCACGACTGATCTGTACAAAAGGAACTAGATGGGAAAGCGTAATACTCTGTCCGCCATACTGAGAACTTGCAATCTGGGCAACTGCCTGTGTTGCAATATTACATGCAGTAGAAAAACTCTTTGGCTTCTCGATCATAACGTCACTGATCACTGTTCCGTTTTGAAGCATATCTTCCAGATTCACCAGACAGCAGTTATGCATGTGCTGTGCAAAATAATCAGAATCATGGAAATGAATCACTCCACTCTCATGTGCCTCAACGATTTCTGGCGGAAGAAGGAAACGTCTTGTGATATCCTTACTTACCTCACCTGCCATGTAATCTCTCTGTACGCTGTTCACTGTTGGATTCTTATTGGAATTCTCCTGAATCACTTCTTCGTTATTGCACTCTAACAGACTTAATATCTGTTTATCTGTAGAGTTAGACTTTCTAACCAACGCTCTTTTATAACGGTAAGTAATATAATTACTTGCCAGACGGAATGCCTTCTGGTTCATGATCTGATTCTCGACTAAATCCTGAATCTCCTCTACATTAAGGGCACGATTCATTCCGTCACAGATAGTTTCTACATTCTCTGCAATCTTCTCTACCTGTTCGTCACTTACTTTTTCTGCTTCTACGACGCTGTTATTTGCACGCTTAACCGCTGCAATGATCTTACTTCGATCAAATTCAACTTCCATTCCACTTCTTTTAATGATCTTCATACCAACACTCCAATTATAAATTTTTAAAAATTACGCATTGCCATTGTAACACATAATTTTGTATGATGCAATGATACTTTATACAATATCTTGTGTTTTAGTCACATAAAAATCTCACAGCAACACAAAATATTATCTTGCTGTGAGATTTGCCAATACCCATTATATGATTTTTCTCTGCAAATATCAATATGCTCTATGAATAATCTTCTATTAATATCTGCCTTCTTTTTTCATCAAATTAACAACAGCATTATATAATGCTTTTCCATACACACTTGTATTTGCCTTCATTCTTGCCGCTTCCGTTTTGTTACTGATAAATCCATATTCAATCAGACATGCCGGCATCTTGGTATGTCTTAGTACGTAAAGATTTGGACGATCTACTAAACCTCTGTTCGTAAATCCTGTCGCTGCAACTGCCGCACTCTGCATTGCTGTTGCCAGTTCTTTCGATGTTAAGCCATTCTTCTCTGTTACAGAATTTCTTCCCTTACTCCATAATGTTTCTGTCCCATGTGCAGAAGCACTTGCAGAATTGATATGAACACAGAGGAACATATCTGCATCTCTATTGTTAGCAAGGTTCGCTCTCTGAGATAAGCTTGGGTATGTATCTGCTGTTCTCGTATAAGAAACCTGGAATCTGCTGTCATTATCAAAAGATCTTTTTGCTGCAAGAACGATTGCCAGTGTCAGATTCTTCTCTGCCATTCCATTCCCGGAAGCTCCTGAGTCAGAACCACCATGTCCGGCATCGATAACAATCTTAATCTTTTCTTTACTATCTGTTGTCTCTGTTCTTCTATCTTCTGTCGTCGGAGCTGTTGTATTAGAAGCACTACTCTTTGTTGTACCTGAAATACGAATCTTTCCACCAGATAACTTATAATTAATTCCTAATCGTGTACATACACTCTTTAATGGAACAATCCATCTTCTTCTGCCGGTAGAAGTATACGTTCCATGAACAACCGGTGCTCCCATCTGACTTTTCACACCATTCGTCACAGCCTTTCTGCTGTCTGCCTTTAGAACAACAGTATTCGGGCCGTAAGACAGTGTCATTTTATTTCCTTTGGTGGTTACCTTAACTTTTAAACCACTGTTTTTAAATATCGCTGCAACTGGTCCCATATAGGAGCCTGACTTCTTAAAAATAGGATTCTTCGTTAACTTAATCTTCTTTCCATTCACATAACAGTAATTCATCCGACCGGAATAAGAGCTTGTTACTCCTTTTACTGTTCTTACACGAACTCTTGCAGCCGCATCTGTGCTGATCGGTGTGATCAGACATACACATAACAATAATACCGCGAATATACTAACAATTCGCTTCACTTTCATTATTCTCGCCTTCCTCTCTTTACAATTTGTGAGTTTACCATCCTTAAATATCAAAACAGTATCCAACCCCATAAACTGTCTTAATATAAGGATATTCCTTAGTTAACTTTGCTCGTAGTTTCTTTACCAGCGTGTCTACGCTTCGGTACCCGCCAATATAATCAAATCCCCATACAGAATCAAGAATCTTATCTCTGGATAAAATCATACCTTTATGCTTTACAAAATACTCCAGTAAATCAAACTCCTTCGCTGTTACCTTTAACGGTCTGTCCGCAAGATAAATCTTTCTTCCTTCATAATCAATAGATAAGGCACCTACAGCTTCTACTGCATTCCGCTTCTCCACTGTCCTTCGTATGATTGCCTCTACATGCGCCTCTATCAACGGTAACGGTGCCGGCTTTACCATATAATCATCTATCTTCTTAGAATAGGCATATAACTGACTGTCCAGCTTATCATCCTGTGACAACATTAAAATAGCCATGTCAGAATACATTCTTATCTTCTCAACAGTCTCATATTCTCGCCGTTTTGGTATATCTACATCAAAAATCAGCAGATCCGGTTTGTTCTTTCCCCTGGAAAGAATCTCTCCTGCTTCATCATATTCTGTGCACCAGATTACATTATACCCGCTATCTTCGAAATAAGCTGTCATCTCTTTACATTCTGCTTCTTTCTTGCTTAAAATCAGTAATCTGCCTGTAAGCATTCGACATCTTCCTTTCATTCTTAGTTGTTAAAATTATATTACAAGATTATGACTCAAAAATGACTTATTTAAAATTATTGTAACATAATCAACATCACAGAACAACCCTTGGTCTCATTTTACATAATCTCCCCATAAAATTCAATATCCGGTTTAAAAAAACCGGATATTTTTAAAATACTGTCTATTAAATTGTAGCATTTATAAATAATTATGTAATTAGCACCGAAATCCATTTACAACATTATAGTAAATCTGCAATTTCGTAAATTAATCTTTCTGACTTTTCCCAGCCAAGGCAAGGATCTGTAATCGACTTACCATAACATCCTCCACCAATCGGCTGATTACCATCTTCAATGTAACTTTCGATCATCAGGCCTTTTACAAGTCCTTTGATATCTTTAGAAAGTCGGCAGCTATGCAGTACTTCCTTTGCAATACGAATCTGTTCAAGGTAATGCTTACCGGAATTCGCATGGTTTGTATCAATGATCACACCTGGATTTTTCAATTCATGTTCCTGATATAATTCAAAAAGTTCATTCAAATCTTCATAATGATAGTTCGAGTATGTTTTTCCATGCTTATCTACATATCCTCTTAATAAAGCATGTGCATAAGGATTACCAAGAGACTGTACTTCCCATCCACGATACAAGAATACATGCTGCCCCTGCGCTGCTGTAATAGAATTCATCATAACAGATAAATCTCCACCTGTCGGATTCTTCATTCCTACAGGAATTCCTACACCGCTTGCTGTCAGACGATGCTGCTGATCCTCTACAGAACGTGCTCCGATTGCAACGTAAGATAACAGATCAGAAACATAACGATGGTTTTCGGGATACAGCATTTCATCCGCACAAGTAAGTCCACTTTCAAGAATTGCTTTCTGATGTAACTCACGAACAGCAATAATTCCCTGCAGCATATCCGGCTTCTTCTCCGGATCCGGCTGATGAACAAGCCCCTTATATCCCCCACCGGTTGTACGAGGCTTATTCGTATATATTCTTGGGATAATCATAATCTTGTCTTTTACTTTCTCCTGCACCTTTGACAATCTTGTTACATAATCAAGAACGGCATCCTCTCTATCAGCAGAACATGGTCCTATAATTAATAATAACTTATCAGACTTCCCTTCAAAAATTCTTCGAATCTCAGGATCTCTCTCCTGCTTAATCTTTACAATTCTTTCATCGGCAGGAAACTGCTCCTTTAAATCCTTTGGTACCGGCAGTTTCCTGAAAAATTTCATATCCATATCCATAATCGTCTGTACTCCTTTATACACTTTCATTTTTGTAAAAATAATTGCTTATTATTAAATCTTCCTTATCCTACCATAAATTTTTCATTTATTCAACACTTTTTAGCTTTAAAGCAAAGAAAAGAATATTTTTTTACTTTTTTCCATGTATGCCTTATAATTATGAAAAAGATATGAATATGTACTCTGGAATTTTATTACACTTCTTTTTATGAAAAATTCAATCACAAAAAGATTCCAAAAGTACATGAAAATCAGGAGGGATTTATTGTGGATTCTATAACTAATACATTAACAAAAGCTTACTCTATTATAGAAGAAGGAGGTCAGCCCTTAGCACCCGAAACTATTTGTATACAATGTATGTTTCTTTCACCTGCTCATATTTCCGCTTTTCACAATGATGAACTTTACCTTGAATATATTCGCAATTTAGTCCGGGAAAGATTCAATGTTTCCTTTCCAGAAGAAAAGGGGGCTTTTGATCAATATTTTGCAGACTGTATACAATTAAAAGAACAACTGGAATTACACAAAAACTTCAACAAGGATATCTGGCTCACTTATACAACCTCTCTTCTTGAAGCATTAAAAACGCCTTATTATTCCGCATATTCCATGACTTTATTAACACTTGAATCCTGTTTCATGAATACGAAACTTTTTGAAAAAGTACAAAAAGCATTTTATTCTGTGCTGATAAAGTCCTCTGAGAAAAAACAGCTTATTATAAAAAAAATTATTGAACATGCGCCGAATTATAAAAAGTATTCCTTTATTACAGAAGAGCTTCTGGCGGAAATACTAATAAATACCCTTGCTCTCTTTGGTGATGAAAAAGAATACTGGCTCGATTCTGTTGCTTTTTTATTAGAAATAAAATTAGAAAAAAACTCTCCAAAAACACACAAAGATACTCTTTCCCTGCTTGCTGCATTTTTTGCCCGGGAACAGCAATTTTTAGAGGCAGTATCTCCAGAAGAGCTTTCTTCTTTTTCTTCCTATCTTGCTGCAAGAACTATATGGTTTACTGCCCATAAAAATGTTGTAAAAGATTCTACAGACACTGCCGCTGCCGCTATATCTTCTTCAATAGATATCGACAGCGCTTATGTTGACAGCGAATTTTTAAATACCTACGCCTATAATATGACCACTAGAATCTATCACACCAATCCGGCAATTGGACGTGAACAGGAGATTGCTGATCTGGAATTAATTTTGATTTCACCAAAGAAGTCCCCTCTTCTGATTGGAGACGCCGGTGTCGGTAAAACATCCGTTGTGGAAGGTTTATCCTACCGTCTTCAAAAAGGAAACGTGCCGGACCTTCTTAAAAATAAAAAGATTTTTAAATTAACAACAACCTCTCTTTTAAGCGGAACAAAATATGTAGGTGAAATGGAAGACCGTATCAAAAAACTTGCCGGAGAACTTGAATCGCATCCAGATGTCCTTTTATTTATAGATGAGATTCATACGATTGTCGGCGCCGGTTCTACCGAAAGCTCCAACAACGATATTTCCAATATGTTAAAACCTTATATTGACCGCGGTGATATTAAAATAATCGGAGCTACAACAAAAGAAGAATACCGTCAGTTCCTTCTTCCGGATAAAGCACTCTCCCGCCGTTTTTATCCAATCACAATAGATGAACCTGATGAGAAACTGACACTTTCCATTCTTTACGGAAGTATTCCTGCCATTGAATATGAAACGAAAGTATACAATGCCTTTTCTTCCGACACAACAGAAAAGATACTACGCACCCTGATTGCTATATCCTCTCCAGAAAATCAACCGGAAGATCAGTCCACGAAACGCCCTGAACTCCCACTGACACTTTTAGAAATGGCATTCTCTTATGCAGCCCTTAATGAACAGGAAACCTTATCCAAACAGGATATTATTCAGGCAATCCGCCATAGTAATCGTCTACGTAAAGAAATACGAACGGCCACAAACCTTCTAACCGATTTATAATTCTAGCTGCTCTACAAAAAATAAAAAAGTATTCTATAGTAACATAAAAAGTTTAGACATGTGAATTTAGCTGCTACTATAGAATACTTTTTAATTTTTATAAATTTACACAATCAGAAATTATTTACCAATGCACAACTACCGGATAAGTAGATTCGATGTTATTATAGATTTTCTGAACGGCACTTCTTGGTGTATTTACACAGCCATGGGAACCATCATAAGTGAAAATTCCTCCACCGTAACTTCCACGCCATGAAGAATCATGAATTCCTACACCAATCTGAATGAATGGAAGCCAGTAGTCTACGTGAGAGGCATATCCCTGACCGGTTAACGTATAATCTGTTGTTTTATAAAGGATGTAGTAAACACCGGTTGGTGTTCCATGTCCTTTACTGATATCTCCGGTTACAACATCTGTAGAAACTAACGTTTTCCCGTTCTTATAAAACCACATATGCTGTTCACCTAAACTTACTTCTACATAAGTATTCCCAATATCAAACTTCTTACGACTTTTTGCGCGATGAGCATATTCCGGCTTTCTCTTAACAGACTTTCCCTGTTTAATAACTTTGATCAGATTGGCAGTTTCTGCTTCCTGATCAATCTTCCAGCCATAGGTACCGCCGCTGACTTCTACGTCATTACCGCATATCGATTTAAAATGTCTTTTTACTCCAACTGTATCATACTTCTTTGCAAGATTTTTAATATACTTTGCAACCATCTCGCTATGAACCTTAACTTCATGCTTATCCGTTTCATATAACCATTTACTAAGTTTCTTTGCGTTCACTTCTTCGGTACGGTCATCAAAATCGTATGTAATCGTTTCCCGAACATATTTATTCAATGTTTTATTCGCCGCTACAACTTCTGCTGTATCTTTTTTATACACAGGATTCTTATAACAATCTTTTTTCTCTATATCGATACTCCGCTCCATATTTAAGATTGCTTCTTTTAATATTGGCTTAAACTGCTTTCTTTTTACTGTATTTCCGTAAACTTCAGGTACAATACTGTAGCTGTTCGATACCGCATCATATGTAGAATATGCATCTACTGGCGCAATTACCATATCTTTACTAAATGCATTTAAATTCTTATATGTATCATTAAACGCATCATTATCTACCGTTAAAGTAATCGCATCTTTATAATTCTGAGACTGGAATAATGCTGTGATCCACGCATATCCCTTCTGTCCTGCCTTAATATTTTCCAGCTTTCCGTCATCTTTAAATGCAAGCTTCACCTGAGAGGATGAAACACTTTCCTTCTTTTTATCTCTTTCCTTAATCGTAATCTTATATGACTTAACATCTTTCTTAATCAGTTCCTTTGCTTTAGAAACACTACGGAATGCACAGGAATATCCATTCACCTTTGTTCCTATAAAATAATGATACTGAAAAAAGATTGACGCAGCAACATACAAAGCAATGATGATCAACACCGCCAGACCAACTTTTTTCTTCTTGTCCATTTTCCTTCCTCCTCTTTAAAATTTCTTAATATATACAAAACCTCTATTATATCCTGCAATTTTCTAGTATAGTTCATTTCACTTTACGAAACAAGAGAAAAAAAGGAGAAAATCAAGCTCTTTCCTCTAAAATTTGTATACATTTTGACCCTATATATATTTTGTGTTATACTAATCAGTAATAAAAAGGGAAGCAGGCTCTATTTGGGCTTATGGGGGCAGCATTATGATGAAGACAATCAACAGAATTATGAACTCTTATATTCAGTTTTTTAAAATAAAGAATTTAAATGTCCAGATTGTATTGACAGATGATATGTATACCTGTCAGAAAAAATATGGTTTTAATAAAGAAGACTCTCGAAGTCTTGATGAGGCAACCGCCCGCAAAAACTGGAAGCATGTTGCTGCCTGTATGAAGTATCCAAAGCATATGGAGGAACCATTTACTCTTATATTTAAAGAGCCTTATTTAAGACGTTCTCCACTTTGTGAGGTCTACCGCCTTGTCTTCCATGAATTAACCCATATCTGTGATTACAGAGACTATGCCCGCCTGAATCATCTAACTTCTTACCGACAGTTATTTGATGATCCCGAAACTGTATTATTCCAGCACTGGTCTGAATACCATGCCGAACGAAGAGGATATGCCGCATGGCTGAAGCACCGTTATGGTATCCGCGTCAAGTACGATATTAATAATAGTAAGATAGATATTTTACATAAAGAAACCATCAATAATATTCAGTATTACGGCGAACATTACACCAATACGGCTGAATATGGATCTACTCGCCAGATTTATTTTACAATGCACCTTCTGGCCCGTATGAGTATCTGGATGCAGATTCTTCCTTATCAGGTAAGCGATATCTTATCCAAAGACCCATTTGATTATAAGGGAATCGAGTGGATCAAGAAGTTAATGTATCTTTTCCACAAGTATCCAAACATTGATCAGATGAATGATCACTTCATGGAAATCGCCAGAATCATTGCTGAGAACTTCTCACTCTCAAGAGAAGAGATCTGGCAAAAAGTAAAGTATTGATTTGGTATAGACGAAAAAAGAAAAAATGATATATCCCATCTGCTCTGTAGTCGCTGTGT
>OFMX01000695.1_pt1 | contig 30931 bp, 27 predicted proteins | sample 1541901 | NCBI WGS metagenome assembly OFMX01 (sample SAMN04209222, study PRJEB22552) | human gut metagenome | biome: gut; material: feces | host: Homo sapiens | place: USA: Oklahoma | reverse complement strand
AGGTAAGAATATAAAAAAGACAAACATCAAAAACGATGTTTGTCTTCATTCTGAAACGAGTTCAGTCGAACTCGTTTTTTTATACACTATATTTCAATAAATGCTTAATGCGTTCCACACTTTCATCAGGACCATAGGCATCAGGGTATCGGTCTAGTTTACTGATAGCGTCAAGGTCTGCTTGGTCTAGGTGGAAGTCGAAGCTATTAAAGTTTTCTTTCATCCGTTCGATATGGGTACTTTTAGGAATGGTCAAAATCCCTTGTTGGGTTTGCCATCTGAGGATGACCTGGGCAACTGTCTTGCCATGTTTTTCAGCAATAGCAGTCAGAGTTGGGTCCTGAAAAATACCATCCTCTCCTCTATGAAAAGGAGCCCAGGCTTGCGTTAGGGTGCCGAATTCCTTATCAGCTTTCTGAATCAGTTTGTGTTGTTTATAGGGATGCAACTCGATTTGATTGACTGCTGGAATGACCGGTGTCTGCAAGGCAAAATCCGTCAAACGCCCTGTTGAGAAGTTAGAAACACCAATGGCTCTAATAAGTTCTTCATGCTTAAGCTCAATCATAGCACGCCAGGCACCATGTAAGTCGCCAAAAGGTTGATGAATCAAATATAAATCAAGATAGTCAGTATCTAGTTTGCGAAGTGTTTCTTTTAGGGCTAATTTGGTATCTTCGTAGCCAAGCTGGCTAATCCAGGCTTTACTAGTCAGGAAAATATCCTCGCGAGGGATACCAGATGCCTTAATAGCACGTCCCACGGCTTCCTCATTTCGATAAAGACTAGCAGTATCAATCAATCGAAAGCCTACAGAAAGAGCATCTTCAACGGCTTTTTGACATTCTTTTTGATCGAAAATTTGCCAGACACCAAAACCAAGCACAGGTATTTTGATGCCATTATTAAGTGTTTGAAATTCCATTTTCTTCTCCTTAGTGGTGGGGTAGTAAGCTATCCTGAATTTCCTCGATAAATGCTTGAATAATTGCGGATTGTTTCTGTTTATTATTGGTCACAAAACCCAAGGTGTGCTTTGGACTGTTCTTCAGTGGAAGTAAAACAATTTGGTCCTTAATGAAACTATTAACAATACCGAGGCCAGAAGCGTAACTATCTGAGGCACAGAGTAAATTCATGACACTGCCTCGGTCATTACTGTAAATCACTTGTTGGTCAGGCAGAACCTCGAGAGGATCTTCGTCAAAATGGATTCCAGAGCTTTCTTGACGAAAGCGGACCTGTGGGTATCCCTCTAAATCTTTGAGGTTGAGGGATTTTTTGTGAGCTAGGGGATGTTGGCGACCTAAGAAAATCTTAGTTTCAAACTCTCCGAGTGGGGTGAAAGTCAGATCCATGTGTTGGAAACTGCGTTCTAGGATATGGTCGTTGTCTTCATCTAGATAAATAATCCCCAGGTCACTTTCGAAGCTTTCAACGCTTTTGAGAATCTTCCTAGTCGTTGTTTCAATCAGTTGAAATTCTTGATAATCACTACGAAAACGTTGGGCAATGTGAGCCATAGGAAGTGATAAGAAATCGTAGTGGTGACTGGCAACAGTGAATGATTTCTTGAATGATTTACGGTAGCGTCCCTCTAGGAGATCTAACTCTCCAAGAATACGTTTGGCGTATTTGAGAAAATCATGACCGTCATCAGTTAGTTTGGCTCCTGTATTGGAACGCTCAAAGAGTTGGACGCCAAGTTCTTCCTCTAAGTCACGGATGGATGCTGAGAGATTAGGCTGAGTCAAAAAGAGTTTTTTAGCAGCCTTACTAAAAGACCCTGTTTCAGCGATAGTCTGAACATAGCGACATTGTTGAAAATTCATAAGCATCCCCTTTGAAAAGATATGATTGTAGGTCATATTATAACAAAATGAGAAGTCTAAAATCAGCAAAATTCTGATAGGAATAGATGAAGACCTGATATGAAATTTCTATGATTAAATCGTTTTAGGAGTAATTATGGAAATTGAGATAAGTCGTAAGAAAGCAGTTCTGATAAATGAAAAACTGCATCCACAGGTTAGACACTGAAAATCTAACTTATGGGATGCAGTTTGAAATATTAATCATTAAGATATCTAATGGCTTTCAATTTTTTAGGACGAATAAGGAAGAGTCCTAGGGCAATTAAAGGTAGCCAGAAAATGAAATTCCAGATACTTGTAGCTGGTGCAGCCTGTGTTGATTGCGAGAGAAGAACACTGGCAAAATCAACCAAACAGTGCAGAATAATAGTCCACCAGAGGCTACCAGTACGTAGGTAAATAGCAGCAAAGAATATTCCTATAGCTGTCGCATAATAAACTTGGAACAGGGTAGCATTCAAGGGTTGATGAGTGAGATTCCCGAGATGGGCCAAACCAAAAGATAAGGCAGACAAGAGAACGACTCCTAAAACCTGTTTTGAAGATCTAATACCATCTTGGAAGGCGAGTTTAAGGAAAAGTCCACGAAAAAAATATTCCTCAAAAAACCCGGCTCCTAAGGCAATAACCAAGGCAGTTCCTATCATATGAGGTGCTTTACTGATCCCCAAAGCAACCGCAGAAACATAGAAGAAATCTGCCAAAAGAAGAAACCAACAAACCCCTAAGGTTTCAGACCAACGTATCTTTTTAGTCGATTTGATCTTTAATCCAAGGCGTCTCTGTACGAGGAAATAGTATAGACACATAAGGCCAAGCGTTTTAATGAGATAACCAATATTCTCAGGCAGAGGCCTAAGAATCAAACGCAGTACAAGGTTCGCTAAAATAATACTAATCCCAAGAAGGATCAGCAATCTCATTTCTTTTTTTGTCATTGAAAAGTCCCCCAACTTTCTTAACATTTTTTTCAAGCATACGACGAAAAACATTTAAAGTCAAGGTCTTGAAGGTGTTTTTTTATGTGTTTTTAGTTATGAAGAGGCCAGTTCTTGATGACCTGTTTCTAATAGGAAGCCTATTCTATCGTTGAAACGGTTTATTATGAGAAATAAATGAACAGCTATAAGAAAGTATTAAGTAAAAACTCTTTAAAAGCCTTACGAATTACACTAAATTGTAAAGAAACGATTAAAATATAACAAAAGTGTGTCAAATTTTAAAAACGTGTAGCAAATATATAATATTTTTTTCAGAAAACTATTGCTAAATTTAAAAAATCACGGTAGTATATTAGGCGGTGAAGAATTAGGTTAAAAATGTTAACCAAGAAGGAGAAAGTGTAAATGAAAGTCAATCCATTTAAAACAACATTGTATTCAAGCGTATTGCTTGCAGGACTCGCGGCTACAAGTGTAGCAGCTGCAGATGAAGCTAAAGATGTAACAGCAACTACTGATGCTGATGCAACCGTATCAAATACGGCTGCAGAATCAAGTGCTAATCTTGTTAAGACAACAGGTGATGCAGCAGTTGTTACTACAGTACCTGGAACAGAAGAAAAAACTACTACTGAAACAGATACTACTGTAAAAACAACAACTAAAGCTATTGCTGAAGTTTCAAATCCTGACTTCGATAACGCTGTTAAAGCTGCAACAATGACTGCAGCAGCATCAAAAGATTCTGCTGATGTTAAAGCTGTCCAAGATCAAGCAGCTAGAGATGCTCAAGAAGCTTCAAATACAGTTGTTTCTGAAAATAAATTGACTCGTGAAGAAGCTGATGCAGCTCTTACATCTGCTAAAGCAAATGTTGTTGCAACAGGGGGATTCACAGCTACAGAAGAAGCAGGTGTTAAACACACTAGCGTTGAAGCTGCTAACAATGACAACAAAGTTCAAACAACAGCTTTGACAACTGCGGTTTCAGAATATAAACAAAAACTTGCAGATTACAAGACACAATTGGATAAATACTACCAAGACGTTCTTGCTTATGCTGCTTGGGAAAAATCATACAAAGAGTACACTGGTGGAACAACAGCTCGTCTTTTGACAAAAGGCTTGGCTGAAAATGCTACTGGCTTGATTTATAAAACAGAATCTGATGCTACTATGACTGTTGAAAACTCAGCAGGTTCTGTTGACTACTTGGATAAAACAATCCAATCAGGTCATTCAGTAGATGAAATCCTTGAACAATTCAACACATCTCGTTACATTCCAAGTGACTTCAGTGCAGCTAACGGTACACAATACACTATCAATGCTGACGGTGAATACACTGAAGATGTATGGTTGAAGATGGCTACGGGTCAAACATTGACTGTAACATACAACAACATAAACGGAACATCATTCAATGGTACTCCAGTTAAGAAAATTGTTGCAACTTACACTTTGGTAGAAACACCAAGTACAGATGGTTCAGCCATTGTTAAGTTGTACCACGATCCAACTAAGACACTTTTCATTGGTTCACAAACTGACGACACTAATAAAAAACTTCACGTTAAGATGAACTTGAACTTCTTTGATTCTGAGTCATCTGTGACACCACTTGATTTGTCTAAGAACGGTTCAGTTTTGAGTATCTCTTCACTTAACCACTGGAACACTGAGCTTGGAAACCACATTGAAAAAGTTGGTTTGAATGGTAATGAATACGTTCAAATTCCTGGTTCATCTATCACTTTGCATGAGGATGGTTATGCTTATGCAACAAACGATAACGAATTTGTTGCTAACGGTTCACGCTTTAACAGTGATCCAACAGTGGATCCAACAACTGGTGAAGTCACAGATGAAGGTTGGGATGCGATTAACTCAGACGGAACGCCTCGTACGAAGAATGCCTACTATGGTGCTGCTACAACAATCTTCAAGGGTGAACCAATGGACTTTATCGCAGGTGGAAATAACCTTAATGTTCCAATCGCTTATTGGTTTGCGACAGATTCATCTGTAATTGTTCCTGAATTGCCAGAAGAACCAAACAAACCAGTTCTTCCAAATACTGTTTCAGCAAAAGTTACTTACCACAAAAACTTTGTATCTGTTGAAGAAACAACTGAGAAACCAAAACCTCAAGTACCAACAACTCCAGCAGAACCAACTCCAGGTAAACCTGTAACATCAACATCAGTACCTGTAATACCAACATCAGTACCTGTAAAAGAAGAAGCTCCAACTCTTCCAGCTACTGGTGAAAAATCAACAGCAGCTTCTGTAGCAGCAGGTGCAGCTATGGTGACATCAGCTTTGGCTTTGTTCGGTATCTCAACTTACAAACGTAAACACTAAGATAATACCTCAAAAGCTAGGAAATTTTCCTGGCTTTTTTGTGCACTTATATTGTATATTCAAGGCATATAAAAGGCGGCCACTTGGATCGCTTCTTGGGAGATTATGAAAATGAAAAAAGTTATTTAGGATTGATGATAGTATAGCCTGAACAGCTTAAGAGGAGCTTAAACGCAAAAATTACCTCCATTTTCCAGAAAAACTGCGAATAGATAGGTGGAGGTAAAAATGAAGAAAAAATTACTAAATTGTCTTTTACCGCTAGCCTGTCTAGCGACTGTTTCGGTTTCGTGTGGCAGCTCTGCTCAGGCGGCTGTTCTCGGAGATGACTATCCATCCTCTTGGAAATATGGGGGCTTTGGTGTTGACCCTTGGACCATGTACTGGCGTCAGTGTACGTCCTTTGCAGCCTATCGCCTCAGTAACACTAATGGTTTCAACCTACCTGTAGGCTATGGGAATGCCATTACATGGGGAAGCATTGCACGTGCCAATGGTTACCGTGTCGACATGAATCCAGCCGTAGGGAGTATCGCCTGGTTCTCAGCTGGTGTCAATGGAGCAGGTCACATGGGACATGTCGCTTGGGTTGCGGAAGTTCGTGGTGATCAGGTGACCATTGAGGAGTACAACTACGATGCAGGTCAAGGGCCTGAGAAATATCACAAACGTAGTTTCCACAAGAGTCAAGTGTCTGGTTATATCCATTTTAAAGACCTCGAACCAGGGGCTCAAAATGGAAATCCTACTAACTCTTCTATCAAAGTTGGTGATACGGTTCGCTTCACAGGAACTTTCCGTGTAACATCTATAGTAGGAAATAACATCACTAGTCAAGATTTAGCTGGAGGCACACCAACCAAACACAATATCGTTGATCCTGGACCTGTTCTTGAAGTTGATGGACAAGGCAATCCTACTTCAGACCAGTACCTCAATCCTGGTGAGACCTTTACTATTCCAGGTAACTTCAAAGTGTTAGCCATTGACCCACCAAGTGATGGTGTCCTTGTCCAAATCGGAAATCGCAAAACTTGGGTAATCCAGTCTGTCCTTGAAAAGGTTTAAATCTATTGAACAATCGTGAGAATGGTTGCTATTTTGAGGGTATTAAATCATAATGTACTGACCCCAAAAGTTAGACAATTAATTTAAGCAAAGGATTTAGTTCTGTATCGCACAGGACTAAGTCCTTTTCTATCATTTGTCAAGTATATCAAGGTATTTGCCGAAAAATAGTTTGACTTTCATAGTCAAACTAAGGAAATTGTCTTTTTTTGAACTAAAGTTTAGTGTAAAAAGTGTACACTAAACCAACACCTTATCTGGTGATTTTTTTGATAAGGCGTTACAATAATATGGCATAAACAATTTTACTGATTTTGGGTAGCAGTATAACCATAAAACATCTCAGACTTCAGAATGCCAAAGAAGGATTCCATCATGCCGTTATCTGGACTATTGCCTTTACGTGACATGGACGGTTGGATTCTCTTGTCCTCTAAAAAATGATGATAGAAATCATGTTGATATTGCCATCCTAATCACTATGCAGAATAGTGTTCTCATAGCACTTCTCTGTGAAGGCTTGTTCCAACATCATTTTTACTTGTGCTAAGTTCGGTGACGTTGAAAGATTATAAGCAATAATTTCACTGTTGAAACCATCTAAAACTGGTGATAAATAAAGCTTTTGAGTGCTTGCTGGAATGGCAAACCCTGTCACATCTGTGTAGCACTTTTCCATTGGCTTTGATGCTTCAAACTGGCGTTGAATGAGATTCTCTGCTTTCATACCAACCTCTCCTTGGTATGAATAATACTTACGTTTACGACGAATTCGAGCACTTAAACCAAGAGCCTTCATCAGACGTTGCACTTTCTTATGATTTACCATAAAGCCACGTTTTCTCAATGCGAGAGTGATGTGACGATAGCCATAATTCCCTTGTATTCAGTAAAAATAGCTTGAATTTCAGCTTTGATAGTTTGGCTCTTATCCGTTTGATCCAGCTGTTTTAAGTGGTAATAATAGGTCGAATGAGCAAGCTTAATAATCTTTAGAAGAATCTCTAAAGTAAACTCTGTTACCAATCCTCGAACAATTTCCGTTTTTCTCTTTGCTCTTTTTCGTCCCTCAATCGGAGTTCTCTCATTTTTTAGAACCGCATTTTCTGCTTGAAGACGTTCTAGTTCCGTCATTTCTTCTAGCTTTTTCTTGTATTGTGCGAGCCAGTTAGGAAGCATCCCTTGATTTGGGAGAGAACATTCGAGAGAAACTCTATCTTGAGAACAGTATTCATGTAGGATTTTATCAATCATTTCTTCCTTTCTAAGTTCATAGATAAGGACTTTATCCTCATAAGTCAATTTCATAATAAAAACACCCTAGAAGTTAGATTTTTTCTGTCTAACTTTTGGGGTGTAGGTCATTTCACGGTTGGTTTTGACTAGTTAAGTAAAATCAAGTTAGTCGAAAATAATAAAAATAAAATTTTCTGATAGCTAACATATTCTATTGATCGTGACTAAAAAGCAAAGGATGTTTTCTAATTTTTCAATGGCAGCACAAATGCCTATATTATAGTGTTTTTGAACTGTTTCAACTATCTAAAAAGAGTATTTAAAAATATTTTCAAAAAATATGAAATAAATTAATTGACAAAAAATTATAATAAAGTATAATAGATTGTGTTAGGAAGAGTTTGTTTTTTGGAAGGGTGACTCCCTGATCAAAAAAGACTAGCTTAGAATCTGGAATTCTAAGTTATCAAATTCCAATGTTTCATTGTGATGATTTAAAAAGAGAAGATTTAAACAGCAAAAAAATTAGATTAATCGATTTAAAACATCAGCATCATCGTAGCGGGAGCTAGCGGTATTTTTAATCCGTGTAGAGCTAACGACAGATTCAAAAACAGCAGAATCGGTAGAGACTAATCTTCAAAAGCGAAGAGGGAGAGAAAATAAAGCAGTAACTGCTAATATACCTATCAGAAGGTGGACTAAACCTAATGACTGATAGGTGGTATGTTTTGAGAGTGGCGTTTTTAGCAATACTCTTCTAGGAAATAGTATCTTGTAAGCAGTATGACGTTCTGTGTAAAGAAGCTAGAGGGAAAGCTTCTCAGATTGACTGACTATCAATCACAAGATACTCTTGACCAGAAACCATTTTGAGCCAACACAATTTTGAGTTTGTTGGTACTGAACTGCACCTAGGAAATTGGTGGTTCAATGTTAGTAAATAGAGACTTTAACTTGTAAAAGTCTAAAAATTGTTTTATCTCATTATCAACTCAAGGATTAAGTTTTTAGTGGGATTGAGGAATAAAAGGGTGAAAAGCATATTGGGATGATGCTTCAGTGACGGAATTTGATCAGATGTTTGTGAGAGCATCTGTCTATGCTACATTGACTATTTTTAATGGTTATGTTGGATAGAAACTGTTTTCAAGATCCTGATACCAAGGAAAGTTGGGGGATTTTCCTTTAGGTATCGAGATTGTTGAAAAGAGATCGAATGGACTGAGTGGCACTTGTATCCTAGGTTAAGCTATACACCTATAAACCTAAGTTTCCATACAGCAGGGAGCAAGTTTCAGTTTGAATGGGGGATGCATCTAGAGTAATCTAGATGTTTTTTTATTTTGTGAATTCTTTTACGAATAAGTAAGAGAGTGCACGAAGGAGAGAGTCATGTTAATTGCAAAAAATCAGGAGGGAAACCTCGTTTTAGCTCTAGAAACCTGTTTGAAACGTAAGGAATCCTATAGCTGTCCTGGATGCCAGGGAGTTGTCCTATTGAGGCATGGCCAGGTAATGTGCCCACATTTTGCTCATAAATCTTTGCAAGATTGTCAGTTCTTCTCGGAGAATGAATCGGCTCAACATTTATCGCTTAAGGCAGCCTTATATAAATCTTTGGTTAATCATGGTGAAAAAGTAAGTATTGAAAAGGTTTTGTCCGAGTTGGGGCAAATTGCAGATTTATTTGTTGGCGATTCCCTGGCTCTAGAAGTTCAGTGTTCTCGTTTATCCCAGCAACGTTTGAGAGAGAGGACATGTGCCTATCACCAAGCAGGTTACGAAGTGCGTTGGCTTTTGGGTGAGGAACTCTGGTTGAATGGACGTTTAACAGACCTACAGCGGGACTTTCTCTATTTTACGGCTAAGATAGGATTTCACCTATGGGAGCTTGATTGGAAGCGAGAGGAAATTAGACTTAAGTATCTCATCTATGAGGATATTTTTGGGAAAGTCTATTATTTAACTAAGGCCTGGTCGTTAACCGAAAATCTCATGACAGTTTTACGTTTTCCTTATCAAGCAGAGCAGGTTGAGACTTATCAAGTAACTCAGCGAAAGAAGGTCTCACATGTGATTCAACGAGAATTAATGGGGAAAAATCCAAGGTGGATGAGAAGGCAGGAAGAAGCCTATCTTAAGGGAATGAATTTGTTATGCCTGTCTGATCAGGATTTTTTTCCACAAGTGAGATTTCCAGAATCTAAGCAGGGTTTTGTACAAATTAGACAGTCACTTGAAGGATTTGAAAAGTTTTTTATGCAATATTATCGAAAAAGGCGTTTTTCTTATCGACAAACTCTCTACCCTCCCACCTTTTATGCTAAAATAGTAAAGAATAGATACAATTAAGGAGAATATTATGTCAGACAATCGTGCTCATTTAGAAGAGAAATACACATGGGATTTGACGACCATTTTTGCGACAGATGCAGATTGGGAGACTGAATATGAAAGCACTGTTCAGGATTTGAAGAAGGCTAGTGCTTATGCAGGTCATCTCTTAGATTCTGCTAAGAACTTGCTTGAGGCAACAGAACTTTATATGAGCCTTATGCGTCGCTTGGAGAAAATCTATGTGTATGCGTCAATGAAAAATGACCAAGACACAACAGTAGGGCTTTACCAAGAGTATCAAGCTAAGGCCTCAAACCTTTACTCACAGTTGAGTGAAGCCTTTGCTTACTTTGAGCCTGAATTTATGGCCTTGGATGATAAGAAATTAGCTGAATTTAAAGAACAAGAGCCAGGTCTTGGACTTTATGACCACTATTTCGAACGCCTTTTGGCAAACAAGGACCATGTTCTTTCTCAAGAAGCTGAGGAGCTCTTGGCAGCAGCTGGTGATATTTTCAACGGTCCAACGGATACCTTCAATGTCTTAGATAATGCTGATATCCTCTTCCCATGGGTATCAGATGGTCAAGGGGATGTGGTTGAGTTGACGCATGGTAACTTTATCACTCTCATGGAATCTAAGGACCGTGACATTCGTAAGGGAGCTTATGAAGCGATGTATGGGACTTATGAGCAGTTCCAACATACTTATGCACAAACACTCCAAGGCGTTGTCAAGGTTCACAATTACCAAGCCAAAGTTCGTCACTATAATTCAGCACGTCATGCAGCACTTGCGGCTAACTTTATTCCAGAGAGTGTTTATGACTCACTCTTGGAATCAGTGAACAAGCATTTGCCACTTTTACACCGTTACCTAGATTTGCGTAAGAAGGTCTTGGGACTTGATGAGCTTAAGATGTATGACGTCTATACACCACTTTCTGAGACTGAAACTGCTCTTACTTATGAAGAATCTCTCAAGAAAGCAGAAGAAGTCTTGGCAATCTTTGGTGAAGAGTATAGTAAAGGGGTCCATGCAGCCTTTACGGAACGTTGGATTGACGTTCACCCTAACAAAGGAAAACGTTCAGGGGCTTACTCAGGTGGTGCCTACGATACCAATGCCTTCATGCTTTTGAACTGGCAAGACACTTTGGACAATCTCTTTACCTTGGTTCACGAAACTGGCCATAGTTTGCATTCAACGTTCACACGTCAGACTCAACCATATGTTTACGGAGATTACCCAATCTTCTTGGCAGAAATTGCGTCTACAACCAATGAAAATATCTTGACAGAAACGCTTCTTAAAGAGGTTAAAGATGACAAGACACGTTTTGCTATTCTTAACCACTATTTGGATGGCTTCAAGGGAACTGTCTTCCGTCAAACCCAATTTGCTGAGTTTGAACATGCTATCCATGAGGCAGATGCATCTGGTCAAATCTTGACAGCGGACTTCATGAATAAGCTTTACGCAGACCTCAATGAGAAATACTATAACCTTAAAGCTGAGGATAACTACGAAATTCAGTTTGAGTGGGAACGTATTCCGCATTTCTACATGAATTACTATGTCTACCAATACGCTACAGGATTTGCTGCGGCAAGCTACTTGGCTGAAAAAATTGTTCACGGTACTGAAGAAGATAAAGAAGCTTACCTTACTTACCTTAAGGCGGGAAGCTCAGACTATCCTTTGGAAGTCATCAAGAAAGCTGGTGTTGATATGACCAATACCGACTACTTAGATGCTGCCTTCAAAGTTTTTGAAGACCGTCTCGTTGAATTGGAAGTCTTGGTTGAAAAAGGTGTTCACCTTTCGTAAAAAGAAGTTACCATATGAGAGAATCATTCTGAATCAGGATGATTCTTTTTATGTCTAAAAAACGAACGTTTACTAAAATAAAAGCTCTAATTGATTTGGAAATGAGTTAATGAGCATATTTATAGCCCCTAGTTTATATTCATGATAGACTAAAAACCTAACGTTTTGTATTTTATAAGTGAACAATGTTCAGAAATAGAAAGTAGGTTTTTGTGAAAACAACCAATCGTTATCTTGTAGCAACGTGTGGTGTCTTACTCCATCTCATGTTGGGGTCTACCTATGCTTGGAGTATCTATCGTAATCCTATTATGGCCCAGACTGGCTGGGATCAATCTTCAGTTTCTTTTGCCTTTTCGTTGGCTATCTTTTGTCTAGGGCTTTCTGCAGCTTTCATGGGGCGTCTGGTTGAAAAATTTGGTCCTAGAGTGACTGGGAGTATGTCGGCTGTTCTCTATGCTGGGGGTAACATTCTGACAGGAGTTGCCATTGCTCATGGAGAGCTGTGGATGCTTTATCTTGGTTATGGTATTCTTGGTGGTCTAGGACTGGGTGTGGGTTATATTACGCCTGTTTCAACTATTATTAAGTGGTTTCCTGATAAGCGTGGACTTGCGACTGGCCTTGCCATTATGGGCTTTGGCTTTGCCTCATTGTTAACCAGTCCCATTGCTCAATATCTGATTCAGGCACGTGGTGTTGAGCAGACCTTTTATACCTTGGGAGTCGTTTATTTTGTTGTTATGCTTTTTGTCTCACAATTCATTAAACGACCAAGTGTAGAGGAAGCACAACTGTTGGCTGACAAGAGTCCGAACCGTCAGGCTGCTGATTTGAGCAAGGGAGTTACGGCTAATGAGGCTCTGAAATCATCAACTTTCTACTGGTTATGGCTTATTCTGTTTATCAATATTTCATGTGGCTTAGCCCTTGTTTCTGCTATTTCTCCAATGGCTCAAGATATGGTTGGGATGTCAGCTGAATCAGCGGCAGTTGTTGTAGGTGTTATGGGAATCTTTAATGGTTTTGGTCGCCTTCTGTGGGCAGGCTTGTCGGATTATATTGGGCGTCCGAAGACCTTTGTTCTCCTCTTTGTGGTTAATATTGTTATGGCTGTCCTCCTAATTGTCCTGCAAGTTCCACTTGTCTTTGTGGTTGCGATGGCTGTTCTGATGACTTGCTACGGGGCAGGTTTCTCATTAATTCCTCCCTATCTTAGCGATATCTTTGGGGCAAAGGAGTTGGCTACCCTTCATGGTTATATTTTGACTGCCTGGGCGATGGCGGCCTTAGTGGGGCCAATGCTTTTATCCGTAACCTACGAATTGATAAAATCATACCAGATGACCTTGCTTGTTTTCATCGCTCTTTACGTGGTGGCTTTGGTCGTTTCCTACCTCTTGAAAAAGAGGGGGTTACGTCAAGTAGCTTAATGATGACGATTTGAGTTATAGATAAGAAAAATCTCTAGCACTCGCTAGGGATTTTTTATATAATAAAACACATGGTTAAATCATATAGTAAAAACGCAAATCACAACATGCGTCGTCCAGTAGTCAACAAGGATATCGTGGACTACATGCGAACGCATCTTCAGGAAAATAAAGGGCATTTGGCTGAACTGGAGGCCTTTGCTCGTAAGGAAAATATTCCAATTATCCAGCACGAAGTAGTTGCTTATTTCCGATTTTTGTTGCAGACCTTGCAGCCTAAGAAAATCCTTGAGGTAGGAACAGCTATTGGTTTTTCAGCCCTTCTTATGGCTGAGTATGCGCCTGATGCTCAGATTACAACGGTTGATCGTAATGAAGAAATGATTGGCTTTGCCAAGGAAAATCTAGCCAAGTATGACAGCCGCAAACAAATTACCTTGGTCGAAGGAGATGCAGCAGAAGTTTTGCAAGATTTGGACACTGACTATGATTTTGTCTTTATGGACTCAGCCAAGTCTAAATATATCGTCTTTCTGCCTGAAATCCTAAAACGTCTCAAGGTAGGTGGTGTCATCGTCTTTGATGATATCTTCCAAGGGGGCGATATTGCCAAAGATATCATGGAGGTTCGTCGTGGTCAGCGTACGATTTACCGTGGCTTGCATCGTCTTTTTGATGCGACCTTAGATAACCCTGGATTGACTGCTAGTTTGGTCCCTATGAGTGACGGACTTCTTATGCTTCGGAAAAATTCTGAAAATATTATCTTGCCAGATTAAGCATTATTTAAGTAAGTGTGGTATAATAACAAAGATATTGACAATTTAAGGAGTAGATAAAATGGCTAAAGAAAATGAAAACCTTGAGTCAACAGAAGAAACTGTTGAAGAGGTTGTAGCAGACAAAGACGCAGAACAAGAGCATCTTGATCGCCAAAAAGAAGAAGAGGAAAGCATCGCCCTCGCCAGTGAAAAAGCGAAAGAAAAAGCTAAACGTGCTAAAACTAAAAAGACACGTGATGCTGGTAAACCAAGCTCAGGTGGTCGCTTCCTTGGAGGTCTTGCCCTTGTAGCTGTTTCAGCTCTCGTTGGTGCAGGTGCTATGTATGTTTCTCTAGGTAACAAAACAACTGAAGAAACAACTTTGGTATCTATGAAAGGTGATACTGTTACTGTTGGTGATGTTTTTGATTCACTTAAAGGTAGTAGCCAAACACAACAAAGTGTTTTGAGTGCAACTTTGCAAAAGGCACTTGAAAAAGAATATGGTAGCAAAGTCAGCAAAGAAGACGTTGACAAAGCTTATAAGCAAGCTTCAGAACAATACGGAGATCAATTCTCACAAGTACTTGCAGCCTATGGTCAAACAGAAGAGTCATACCGCACTCAAATCCGTACACAAAAATTGGTTGAGTACGCTGTTAACCAAGCCGCACAAAAAGATTTGACGGAAGCAAATTACAAGGCTGCCTATGATAACTACACACCAAATACAGAGGTGCAAGTGGTTTCAACTACTGATAAAGCAGTGGCAGATAAGGTGGACTCTGAAGCTAAGGCAGAAGGAGCAGATTTCTCACAAGTAGCTAAAGATAACAGCTTGGAAGTGACTTCTAAGACGGTTAACTCAGCTTCTCAAGACTTCCCAGCAGATGTTTTGACAGCAGCCTTCAAACAAGATGCTAATGCCGTCTCTGACGTAGTGACTGTTTCAAACAGCTCAACTGGTGCTGCGACTTACTACATCGTCAAAACTGTTTCAAAATCTGAGAAAAATGCAGATTGGAAAAACTATAAGGATGATTTGACTAAGGTTATCATCAATGGTAAGAAATCTGATACTAACTTCACTAACTCAGTGATTGCTAAGGTCCTTAAGAAATATAATGTTAAAGTTGTAGACAAGGCCTTTAGCGCAATTCTTGACCAGTATGTGACTGGTTCTGGGGCTTCATCAAGTTCATCATCAAGCTCTAGCAAATAAATCACAAGATAGAGTTGATAATGCTATTATCAGCTTGACCTAAGACCTAAAACACGTTAAAATGGAGAGTGGCTGAAAGTTCTAATATCATGACATTTTTAGCCTTCCCTTTGAGATTGGTAATCATCGCTTCTGATACAGAAAAATGGCGGTCGCTGCGAGCCATGGACGAATCTGGTTACTTGCTACTCAAAGTTCACAATTAAAGACAAATAAGAATGACAAGTTCATTGAATGAAGGTGGTACCGCGGTTCACGTCGCCCTTCGTTTAGTGGACTTGTCTTTTATTCTTTGGGTATTTCGCTGTGTGTCGCTATCGACTATGTGGAAATGCTCGAGAATAACTCAAAATAAAAAACAATTAATTAAGGAGAAACAATGAAACAACTTACTTCAGCACAAATTCGTCAAATGTGGCTTGATTTCTGGAAATCAAAAGGTCACGCTGTTGAACCATCAGCTAACTTGGTTCCAGTTAACGATCCAACCCTTCTTTGGATTAACTCAGGGGTTGCCACTTTGAAAAAATACTTTGATGGCTCTGTGATTCCTGAAAATCCACGTATCACTAACTCACAAAAGGCTATTCGTACCAACGATATCGAAAATGTTGGTAAGACAGCTCGTCACCACACAATGTTTGAAATGCTTGGTAACTTCTCAGTTGGTGACTACTTCCGTGATGAAGCCATCGAATGGGGTTATGAGCTTTTGACAAGCCCAGAGTGGTTTGATTTTCCAAAAGACAAACTTTACATGACTTACTATCCAGATGATAAAGATTCATACAACCGTTGGATTGCTTGCGGTGTTGAACCTAGTCATTTGATTCCAATTGAAGATAACTTCTGGGAAATCGGTGCTGGCCCTTCAGGACCAGACACTGAGATTTTCTTTGACCGTGGCGAAGACTTTGACCCTGACAATATTGGTATCCGTTTGCTTGAAGAAGATATTGAAAACGACCGTTACATTGAAATTTGGAACATCGTTTTGTCACAATTCAACGCAGATCCAGCTGTTCCACGTTCAGAATATAAGGAACTTCCTAATAAAAACATTGATACGGGCGCAGGTCTTGAACGTCTTGTAGCCGTAATGCAAGGGGCTAAAACAAACTTTGAAACAGACCTCTTCATGCCTATCATTCGTGAAATCGAAAAAATGTCTGGTAAAACTTATGATCCAGATGGTGACACAATGAGCTTCAAGGTCATCGCTGACCACATCCGTTCATTGGCATTTGCCATTGGTGATGGTGCCCTTCCAGGTAATGAAGGTCGTGGTTATGTCCTTCGTCGTCTTCTCCGTCGTGCCGTAATGCACGGCCGTCGTCTCGGCATTTCTGATGCTTTCTTGTACAAACTTGTTCCAACTGTTGGTCAAATCATGGAAAGCTATTACCCAGAAGTTCTTGAGAAGAAAGACTTTATCGAAAAAATCGTTAAACGTGAAGAAGAAACCTTTGCACGTACCATCGATGCAGGTTCAAGCATGCTTGACGAGCTTCTTGCTAACCTTAAGAAATCTGGTAAAGATACGCTTGAAGGTAAAGATATCTTTAAACTTTACGATACTTATGGATTCCCAGTGGAATTGACAGAAGAGTTGGCTGAAGATGAAGGCTTCAAGATTGACCATGAAGGTTTCAAAGCTGCCATGAAAGAACAACAAGAACGTGCGCGTGCTAGCGTGGTTAAAGGTGGTTCTATGGGTATGCAAAATGAAACCCTCGCCAACATCACTGAACCATCTGAGTTCTTGTATGAAGCGGAAACTGCTGAAAGCCGTTTGAGCGTTATCGTTGCTGATGATGCTCGTCATGATAGTGTTAACTCTGGTCAAGCACTCCTTGTCTTTGAAAAAACACCATTCTACGCTGAAATGGGTGGACAAGTAGCAGACCACGGTACGATCTCAGATGCAGCTGGTACTGTTGTTGCGCGTGTGGTTGATGTTCAACGTGCACCAAATGGACAAGCCCTTCACACTGTTGAGGTTGAAGGTGAACTTGTTGTAGGTGCTAACTATAAACTTGAAATTGACCACACACGTCGTCACCGTGTTATGAAGAACCACACAGCAACTCACCTCTTGCATGCTGCTCTTCATAATATTGTTGGTGATCATGCTGTTCAAGCGGGTTCTCTTAATGAACAAGAATTCTTGCGTTTCGACTTCACTCACTTTGAGGCTGTAACTCCAGAAGAATTGCGTGCTATCGAAGAACAAGTCAACGAAGAAATCTGGAAAGCAACTCCAGTAACAACTATTGAAACAGACATTGACACTGCTAAATCAATGGGAGCTATGGCCCTCTTTGGCGAAAAATATGGTAAGAATGTTCGCGTCGTTTCAATCGGTGATTACTCTGTTGAGCTTTGTGGTGGTACGCACGTTGCCAACACTGCTGAAATCGGTATGTTCAAGATTGTCAAAGAAGAAGGTATCGGTTCAGGAACACGTCGTATCTTGGCAGTGACATCACGTGAAGCTTACCTTGCTTACCGTGAAGAAGAAGATGCCCTTAAAGCAATCGCAGCAACACTTAAGGCACCACAATTGAAAGAAGTACCTAACAAGGTTGCTAGCCTTCAAGAGCAGTTGCATGCCCTTCAAAAAGAAAATGCTGCTCTTAAAGAAAAAGCAGCAGCAGCAGCAGCTGGTGATGTCTTCAAAGACGTTAAAGAAGCTAACGGTGTTCGTTACATCGCTAGCCAAGTGGAAGTATCTGACGCAGGTGCCCTTCGTACATTTGCTGACCAATGGAAACAAGCAGACTACTCTGACATCCTTGTCCTTGCAGCTCACATTGGCGAAAAAGTTAATGTCCTTGTAGCAAGCAAGTCTAAGGATGTTCACGCAGGTAATGTCATCAAGGTTCTTGCACCAATCGTATCAGGTCGTGGTGGTGGTAAACCAGATATGGCCATGGCCGGTGGTAGCGATGCCAATGGTATCCAAGATCTTCTTTCAGCAGTAGCAGAACAGCTTTAAGATGTGATACAATAAAAGAAACTTGAAAAGGTAGGATGAAAATCCTATCTTTTTTAATAGATTCACATTCTTGGGGGGATTATGGAAGATAAAAATGTTAGGGATTTTAACGATGTGCTTATATTCATAATTACAGTCTTTTTCTCGTTTTGTTTTTCACTGATGTATATTGAGTGGCAAAATTCTTATAATCAACAAACTGACCGCTATTTAAATGGTTATGCTTATGTGACAGGTTTCAGTTCGGTTGATGCCTATGTGAAATTAACAGATCCTGATGTTCTAGCTGTCCAATCAACTGGCAATATCCAATATTCCGATAACTATATGATGTCTCAAAACTATCGTTATCATGATTCTTTTAAAAACACAGAGAAAACATCTCAAAAGGATAATCAATATTATCGTCTATCTATATATGATGTTAATGACACTAGTAATCAACCGATTGAGGTAGACCTTTTTAAGTTTGTACCAGAGTTAAAGAAAGGTAAAGAGATTAGCAATCTTAAAGCAAAGCTTTATGAAGAGAATCAGAAAGCCTATGTTCTTGTTACTTTTGAAGGCACAAAGGTCGGGAAAAATCGTGAGCCTGCTTATACTTTTGAGGTTTCAAAAGATGATAAAACATTAAAGTTAATAAGCAATTTCTCAAACGCTAGCCTTTATGATATCAATACTATCCCAAAACAGGAACAAAGTGTAAAAGGCTATTTACCTCAGACTATTGGGATTATCAATAATCTTGGTAATAATCTTTTATCTAATGTTCATACTTTAGATTCGGGACGTGTTGCTATTAGTGTTGGGGCTTTTGATGGTACATCGAGAACGATTTATGACCAAAATTCTAAACTTCTAGAGATGGCTAAAAATGATAGTTATCAATTGGTAGTTACAGATAGTTTTTGTAATGATCAGGCAAAGACCCAAAGTCTTTTGGATTTATACAAAGAAGATGGTAAGACTAGTTTTATAGACAGCTTGGTAGCTAAAGCAGATACAACAATTGATGGACAAGAACACCTCTTGTCAAATTTTCAGGATTTTGACAGATGGATATATCGAAACGTCAGCTTGACAAGAAAAGAGTTTAAATCTCGAGAGGATGTTCAAGCCATTTTATATGATCCGAATTCAACCTTGCTTCCGATTGGTGTTAACGCCTTAGATAATAGTCTCGTAACTTACGATTTAGCTTCAGGGCCTTTATATAGTTTTTATACTTATAGTATAGGTTCTGAAACAAGTAAACTAAAGAAAAGTATCGAACTGATTCAAAATTGGAGAGCTGGTTTTAAGGACAATGAGGTCGTTAAGGAATTGTATTATGAGAAATACTATAGGAGTGACTACAGTCCCTATATAAAACGTATTGATACTGCAAATGCGAACCAAGAACTCAAACAAATCTTATTTATGCAAGAGAGTATTTTTAAATTGCTTCAATCAAATCCCTTTGAAAATGCGATGAAAGAGGGTAAAGATGCTTTCAACCGTATTATTAATGAAGGAACACCTGTTGGTTTGTATTCCATTCTTGATGCACCTAGGGATGCTATTTATAATGGTTCATTTAACATTAGTCCAGATATGGTACAGAGAGGTTATCTTTTAGGTACAACTCCAAGTAATCAAGCGAAAGAAAAATATGGCATTAGCGAATTTGAAGGTCCGAGAACACAGGCAGTGTATAATAGTATGTCTTTTGTTCAAAATGGTAAGGCCATAACAGTAATAATCCCAAGGGAGGAAGAGTAGATGGCTTTAATTAAAGAACTTTTCAAAGATAAAGTGAGAATCGTGATTATTCTTCTAGGAGCATTACTTGGCTTCTATCTTGCTTATAGGCACAAACCCATAGAGTCTTATTCACATAAAATGAAACCATTAAGAGATCCACTCCTCTTCGAGATATTCGAACGGTTCAGGACAATGTACTGTATCTTCCTGAAAATCAAAATTATGTCGCCTTGACTAAAGATTATCTGATACTATTTGATGAATACTACCATAGGGGTGAAGATATTAGGGATAACTATGACATCACTGATAAGGATTACTACAAGGTGATGATTTATAACCCTTTTAACCCCAAGAAGATTTACAAAAAATGGGATGTCTTGAAAATCTTACGAAAGGATTTTCCTGAAGAATATGTTAGTGATCTGGATCTTGACAAGGATATCAGTGGGAAAAGTTATCTTATCGTAACTACTTTGATTACTAATTCTGGTGGAGAACGTGATAGAATTGGCCGACGAAGGGTCTTTGATTTTGAGACTGGCAAGTTCGTGACGGGAGTTGCTATTCAAGGTGGAGTAGATAAAGATGATAAACAGATTTACAAACGAGACTATTTTAGTAAATCGCTAAATGAAAGATTAGATTATTATGGACTTCGTATTCGGAATAGATCTAATGCAGTATTTCTAGAGTTGTCTGACCCAAATACTTTTAGAATTAGGGAATTAAACATCAGTTCCAATAAAGCACTTATGACAATTTTGAATAAGGAAGTTTCTGGAGAGTTGGTCTTCTTTGGAGATGATGCTCTAGAGCAAGTTTCTCATTTGTTGGCTAAGCCAGATAAGGCGGATATGCTTAGTGGAACAAAACTTTCCGCTTCTGAGTCAAAGGATGGACAAGAGCATGATATTGGTTCGCTTCAAGACTACAATACCTGGGCAAGGTAAAAATATTATTGAAGAGCTGAACTTTCAGCTCTTTTTTTCTATTTTTGAGAGTCATTATACGTTTCTTTATTAGTCTTCTCAGCATCCTTTCTTTGCTTAATTTCTTTCTTTACTTCTTTAACCTTATTTTGTGTTTCAACAACTAACTCATCAATAGATAAATCTGGATTTTCTAGTTTTTTCAATTCAAAATAGATTTGGCCTAGTTTATCTGTTTGTGATTTTAGATAGGCTTTAAGTTGCTCTGTAGCTTCTTTCTTTTGTTGTTCTAAAGCTTCAAGTTCCTTAATAAAATCTGATTCAGTTTTTTTGTTTTTTCCTGCCATAATTTGCCCCTTAATTATTAATTATATCTAATAGTATAGAGTAAGAATATTAAAAGTCAACCCATGTCACTCCCTTGAAAATAATCTATTCTAGGGTATACTGAACACTATAGCGACCTATTATAAATGAATCCTAATAGTAGTTATTAAGTGCTTAAAGTCCCATAAAATCAGTTGTTACGAGTGTTATGTGATAACCAGATTTTATGAATGAAAGTATAGAGAGAACAAAAGTCTAAGAGTTTACTGTATTTATAGGGTTGATTACTAATATTAGAAACTCGTAAATTATAAATGAGTAAATAGTGATTACTATTTAGCTAGAATAACCCATGTTTTTTAGGGATTATCGTTATAAAAATAAACTACGACGTTATGAATGAGAGGAGATGAAAGTATCAATCAGTATTTTACGGGTACAAAGGAATGCTTGAGCAGGTCTATATCAAAGGCTAAGCATAACTTTAAAAATAATATCTATACTCTTCGAAAAAAGACCAGACTATATACCCTATTGATTGACTATTTTAGGACTACAAAATGCAAGATATAAAAAATAGAGATTTTACCTCACTTATTTCAAATAAAATTCATTACACTCAGAGAAATAAAATAGCTTCTTATTTTGTTTCAAAAAAGCAAAATATCTCACTGTCGTTTTCAGAAGAGGAACTTATCATCTTTTATCATTTACTAAGGTTTGGTTATTTTGATAAGGAAATAGTAGACCTCATTTATACTGCAGTAACTCGAAAATCCAAAACCCCTAATTCATGGTTTTATCGTCTTGTTGGAAAGGTGAATCATCCTATTTTAGCATGTTCGGATGCTAGAAGCGGTAAGAGAAAGATATATTATCTGAACAAAGGTTTTAGTACCTGGTTGCTTACTATGATTAAGGGGATTGATAAAATACGGTTGCTAACAACAACGACAGAATATGATAGGTCAGTATATAGCATTGTCAGTAATAATCTTCTAGGAGGAAAACCTCAAACCGTAAATATTCATGATCTAGAGACCAGACGATTAGTTGCTAAAATCTTAAACAAGCTTTTCTTTAAAAACCAAGACAAGTCTGTTTATGACCTAAACATACAAGTCGTATTTCCTATTAGTCGGGTTAATCTTTTAATGGTTCCTGATGCTGTTGTATTTGTGAACGATAGCCCTTTTTTTATTGAGTATGACCGAGCAACAGAACGTCAAACAATTCTACTTTCTAAAATATTTGGTTACGCAGAAGAACCAGCATTCGAAAATTCTAGTTTATTTTTCGTTTTCGAGAATAGTCGTAAAGATAATACGCAGGTATCTCAACGTTTAATGAACTTTTTGGAATATGTAAATGAGGTTGAGGTTGAAGGTGTGACTGGACATGACATGTTAAAGCGTAAAAATATTTCTTTATTCAGTCAAACAACAACAAATGCATCTGACGTTATTGTCGAAATCATTCAAGAAAGGATGTTTTCAAATCATAAAGATTGGTGTGATTGCGAGGCTTATGATTTTTCTGAATTTCAGAAAATAGATTATCTTGTAAAGGAGATATCAGAACCTTTAGATGATGATAAATTCCAGTTATCAGCTGTTGTTGAAACTGACTCATGGGAATTGAAAGAGTATCCTATGGTGACTATGACGTATATCAAAAGTGACTTGATTCCACACTTAACTAGTCTCTATGAAGAATTCTCAATAGAGTATGAACATATGATTATTGTATTCCCAAAAGAAGTTCTACCAGAAAAAATAAAACTTCCTTTTGATGATTATTTTTTGATTGTTTATAGATAGAGTAAAGGTATTTGTAAATGGATTATTTGGAATACTTAGGAAGAAGACTTGTATGGCTAGTTGTTTCGCTTGTAGTTGTAATCGTAGTAAAAAGACCAAGAATTTTGAAAAGGCTAGCTATAGTTAGTGATGTAGCTATTGGAAAAATCCACTACTTTATTTTTCTAACGATTGCTTGGCTAGTTCTTGTCACATATTTTATTTTGTACTTGTTTACGGTAGTTTCTTTTTTCCTATCATGGCATTCGCTAACCCTGAATAATGTGCTGGAAGTGATTTTGCAAACCGTATTAATCATACCAACACTCTATACGTTATTTGTTTCACATAACGAGGTCATCAAGAAGGTTGATGAATTCTTATCAGCGAAAAAAGAATAAGTCACGCGCAGCAACTGTAACATATAATCATTCTCTCAACTATTTAAAAAGATGTAAGAAAGTCAAATGATAGTTTGAATTTGTTGTAAGTATCAGGTGTCGTTTTAAAGATAAAAAAGATTGAAAGGTAACGGTAATTAATGAAAATAAAAATTGAATCTGCTTGGAAAACCCTTTGTGATGCATTCCCCAAGCTAAAGGATAATCCTCTTTACAAGGGTTGGTATATTAGCTATGCGATCCTTGTGACGTTATCTATTTTAACGGTAGTTGTAGTGAACCATAGGATTGTCTATTCATTTCCGTTTGATTGGTTTGGTTTGCTTTTGGGAATTATCTTACCTTGGGTTCTTACGACCTTTTATATCGTATATCAAGGTGTGGACCATGCCCACCAGTTTACATCGACTAAAGTTGTTCTTGGGTTATTTATGTTACCTGTAATTCTGATTGGTTTTACCTCTAGTTATAAGAATGAATACAATTATAGTAATCGTATGGTTACGACGGTTTTTGATCAGGAACTCACGCAACAAAGTTTCCACGCAACAAAGATTACATCAAACCAGCTTGATTATTTTAAAGAAGATAATGTCATTTATCCTTATAAGAAAAATACAGCTTCAGAGATATATGTGTTCTTTAGACCTGATTGTCCTTACTGTCAAAAATCAATTCCAGTACTCAATAAGAGCTTAACTGAAAAAGAACGAAACAAGATTATCTATGTTAATGTTCTTGATGAAAGTGGTAAGAATTTAGCTAAAGCTATGGGAGTAGAGAAAGCAGCAACAGCAGTTATCTATCATAAGGATAAGAACTCTGGTGGATGGTCTAAACGTATTGAACGAATGGCAGGTGGAAAACATGCTGCACCTCGTCTTGATGAGGATGCTATCCATGATATTGTGTCAGTTGCAAAGGAGGAAACAAAATAATGTATTTATCAAAAAAAGATATTTCAGAATGGATCGCTAGCCTAAAAGCAGGTGACGAGGTTGCTGTCCAAATAACACGGATGGATGGTGTCATAGTTTCTAGTGAGCGTGGCATTGTCGACAAGTGGTTGGGAAAGAGACTTATAGTTGTTAACGGTAAGCGTTTTGTTCCTAGTACTGGTTTAAGACAAAGTAACGCTTTTGTCCCTGGTCAAAAGACAATCGTGGAACAACTTTTTCCCTTGGATGCTTTGCTTTTGGATGAGGAAGAACTTTTCAAAAGAGACACTATTATTCAAAAGTTGAAAGAGTCTGCTGAAGGTCTAGAGCACGCGCAGACTTCTTCTTCATTAGTCGTTTCTAGGGTTCTTCGTAAGCTATCAGTCTTAGACGTTGGTGATGTATATGATCTAAATGAACTACGTTCCTCTAGTAACACAGAAGACTTAGAAGATAGTGCTTTATTGGACAGACGGAAACTCTCAGAGAAGAAACGTTGTCTAAAGACTCTGGACCGTATGCTTACCAATTAAAGTCAAGATAATACCTTGGGTGCTTTTAAGTTAATCTCTATTTTGGGAGAAGTAGCTTCTCAATTTACTGATGCTGAAAATGAGGTAAGTGAATGTTAGGCTATGTCATTATGTTTGTAGTTATGTTTGCCATCAAGTGTGTAACTCTTACTTTTGTGAAGAATAAAGAGTCTACAGTAGTCAGTACTTTTCTGAGTGGCACGAATCAGATTTTTCTTAATACGATTGTCTGGTTTCTACGACTAACAGCCATGTTCCAGTTTTATCTTTTGGTGGTGGACAATAATCTAACTGTTATCCCTATAATTGTTGGTTTTATTCTACCTAATGTCTTGTTGTGGTTTAAGGGAATCAAAGCTTCTTTATCGAATTTGCTAGTCCATTGGTTAAAATCAGTTATTGGTCATAAGTATAGAACATGCCCATTTTGTCATGAATCACATTTATTCTTTCGATACACAGAAGACCGCACAGCTACATATTACTATCTCTTGACTGAAGATGATAGTCTTGTGGCCATTGGAGATTTTGATAATAGTGACCATCCTGCACGTTTCTTTTTAAGTAACGACGAATCACATTTTGATGAGCTGGTTGATGCCATGCTACCTTATATGTTGCTTGGAATGGAAGAGGTGGTCTATGTAGGTGGGCGACAACAGCGATTGGCTAGAGAATTGTATTGTGTCGATTGTCAGGAACGAGTCAGTGAAGATAGTGGAGTACAATTTGGTGAAGTACTTTTAAGTGAGCATAGGCATGAAGATCATAAAGCTCTTGTTTAGTTTTCGGTATTGAAGTTATTCTTGGATGTAGGAAAAGCAAACGCACTATTTTTAATTGGTGCTTTTTTGTTGGTAATAAACTTTTAAAAGAAATAATTGGAATAATATAAATATAGTGATACTTAATATATCCATAAAGATATGTCATAATTCATTTTTTTCAAATTAATTTAGTAGCCCTTAGATCGGAATTTTTTGAAGTAGAGTCAGAAAATACTGTTAATGATAAATTAAGTACCGTTTCTGACAAGAACTCCTATTGTGTAGCAGTCTGACATATAATGAGTTCGTAAACAAAATTAATAAATGGAGGCCCATATGTTTAAAGTAGAAGAGGTTAAGAAGTCCTTTAAAAATAAAGAAGTTTTAAAAGGTGTTTCTTTTTCTATCGGTGAGGGTGATAAAGTCGCCTTACTTGGAAATAATGGTGCAGGAAAGAGCACATTATTGAAAATTATTGCAGGACAGTTGGCTGCGAACTCAGGTAAAATCAGTACTTCTCTAAATTACCAAACGGAAATCGGTATGATGCCGCAAGGTGATATCTTAATAGATGATTTGACGGTTTCTGATTTAGTTTATCTAAAAAGTAAGATGAACCAAATTGATAGTATTAATGTTGATGAATTCTTGGATATGGTGGAATTACGAGATTTTAAAAACCATTATGTTTCAGGACTATCAGGTGGTCAAAAGAGACGACTTTCGTTATTGCTAACTATCTTAAATTCTCCTAAGCTGATTTTTTTAGATGAACCGACAACGGGAATGGATTTAGAATCTGTTGATAATTTTTGGAAACTTTTGGAGAAACAAAATTTTACTTCAGTTGTTGTAACACATGATTTTAATCAGATTGACCACTTTTTTACAAAAGTGTTGATTTTGAAAAATGGTCGTATTGCTGCTCATGAATCAGTTGAAGAAATTCATAAAGCTGGTAAGACAATCGAACAGTTTTATCGCGAGAAAGTATAAATGGAGAAATAATGATGATTAATATGATTCAACTTAAACAAGTATTGAGAAATAAACGATTCTTGTTATTTACGATTTTTATCCCTGTAACATGGTACATTTTCTTATACAACATTCAACAGGGAATTGTTCCTAATATTATGCTCGGCATCGCAGTATTTATCGGTATTATTGGTAATAGTCTAGCAACGTTTAGTAAACGAATTTCCTCAAATATTGGTTTTTACTCTTTTGAATCAAAGTTCACAAAATATAGTGTAAAAAAGTACCTCTTAGATCAGACATTTGTTCAAATCATTCTTAATAGTCTTATTTTTATAGTTGTGCTTGGTATAGCAGTAGCATTTTTTAAATTTCCTATCACCGGAAATCTAGCTATTCAGTTTTTGTTGCTAACTATGATGGGAATTTATTTTAGTATCATTGGCTTTGTCTTAGGTGTAAGATTAGATTCACAAATCCTTGATACTGTGAGCTTTCCGATTATTATTTTAGCATCAATGACAATTATTCCTTTTGCTACCCTAGGAGCAAAAGAAGGATTTATGGGACTTGTAAGTAAACTACAAATGATTTTTCCGGGATATTATTATACAAATATTATCAATTCAATTTCATCAGGAAAGGAAATCAATCTAACAGATTTTATTTTATTTGTAACAGTATTTATTTTGAATATTCTTCCATTATATTTCTTAGTTCCAAAGGTAAAATTTGTAAAAGCAAAATAATTATTGATGAACTAATATAAGATTATTCTCAGGCTTAAGATAAAGTCCCTTGAAGTACAACTTCAAGGGACTTTTCCTGTTAAAAGACATATCAATGGGTTTATCCACTGTGGATGTGGGAGAGCAGTACTTTTCTCTTCTATAGCTTGATTAATAGTTAACATTCACATTGTGGATTTAAAACTCATTACAACCATAAGAAGCCTTAAGAAGTTCTTCGTGAACGTTCAAAGTTCTTGCATAAGAGAATTAACCAATATTTAGAAGAGATTTCAGGCAACACCATATTTTTAAGAAAAGACATTGCTACAAGCTATATACCAAAAAAGTATAATTTAAATACAGACATGAAGGCATAAGGTTATTACCATATGGAGTTATAAGCAGTAACGACTAAATTCGTAGTTAATTGAAGAAAATTTTATCTTTAATAAATCCAAAATAAGTAAACAAAAGAGTCTCTATAATTTCTCTAGTGGTTTTACCGCTACAGTTGACAAAGAAACTACAAAAGGAGGAATCCATCTCATATAAGGGTAGATTCCTCCTCTTTTATGTTATTTAAACTATAGAGATTACTTTCTCATTGTGACCTTAACCGATCCTCACTTAATACCTATTAAGATAGTTTTCAAAATCTACAGTCGTTAATTATTTACAAAATCTGATAGTTTGAGAAAAGAGGTGATTTGCACTACGAGTGGTAATCGTAGATTTAGGGTATTTTTCCAATATACTATTTACATTATATAAGCCAATACCTCTACCCTCCCCTTTACTAGAGTGACCTCTAACAAAAATGCGACTAACCTCGACCTTTTCTGATTTTATACTATTTTCGACGATAAGCACCAACGAATCATCATTATTTATGAAAACGACAGTCATTTTCGGACTAATAGTTTCAATGGCGGCTTCGATAGCATTATCACAAAGGACAGATAGAACAGTTATAAAATCTAGTAATTCTATCCTAAAATTGCTAATAGGTTCTTCAACCTCGACAGAAATTGAAATCCCTCTATTCTGTGCCTCGAGTAATTTAGCGGAAAGAATACTTTTAATAGCATCATTCTTAATATTGCTAAGCTTAGCTATATCAAACTTACTATCATAGAATTGTTTTGCACTGTCTTTAAGGACATCATTGTAAACAGTTTTAACAGCGTCAATATCTTGATTATCAATCCCTAATTTTAGACTTGTCAAAATATTAATGTAGTCATGACGGAAACCTCTAATTTCCTCATAAAGGGATTCAACGTGATGGCTGTAACTAGATAGTTCATATAATTGGGTGTCCTTTTGCTTAATTATTTCCTTCTCTAGTTTTTCTTTTGAGATTGCATTGAGGTAGAGTAGCATTACAAAAAACAGGATAATATAAAAGTTGTTAATATGCCCTCTCCAGATGTCTGCATTAGCTAATTTATCTCTATAAATAACAAATGTAGAAACTAACAACATATATACAAGCATGGAGATATTAATTAGTAATAATAAATACCTGAAATAGTGACGCTTGAAACCCTCTTTTATTTCGTTAAAATCTAATCTAAGAGATTCTACTATGAGTAAATGGAAAGGGAAAACCAGTAATTCAATTAAGATATCGTACCAACTTAGTGAGGCTTCATTGAAAACGTAGACTCCTAGTAAAGGAAAAACGTAGAATCCTAGCATTCTACCTAGCAAGCTATCTACAATAATAGGATACAAGCCATAAAAAATATTAAGTATTTTACTTTTATACCTATTCCGATATATGTTATAAGCGATAAAGATAAAAAAGTATGCAAAGTACCCAACAGGAGGGCATATGATGAGAAGTAGAACGTACAAAAATGGGGTAATAATATACCACAAAGGTTTGATAGGTTGGTTACTTATTTGTTGAAATAGTAACAATACTACTAATATCTTAGAGTAGAACAGCAATAAATTTATAACCATTTCCATAAAAACACCTTAGCTTTTCATCGATTTAACCTTCTCCAAAAGGCCCCTATATTTCGTACGGGAGATGGGACATCCAATATTGTTATCAAACATTGCCATTTTTTCTTCTTTGTTGATTTTAACGATATTTTCAGGATTAACGATAAACGAACGATGGCATCGATATAAGCGTTCGTCAGCGCGCTCAACTTCTGAAATACTTGCGTAAAACTCCATTCTTTCTTCTTTAGTATGCAAAATAACCTTATGTATTGTTGGAGACGTTTCAAAAAATAAAATATTGTTAAAAGGCACTTGAACGTGGGCCATTGATGTTTCAAAAGTAAATGAATCTTGGGCAATGGTAGCCCCCAGTTTATCCATAGTATATTCAATTGCTAAACGGACACGTTCATAAAAAAACTCATCATTCAAAGCTTTATCAATAAAATCTAGGGCAGCAACTCTATATTTAAAAGTGACTGGCATAAATTCTGAGTGTGTTGTTACAAAAACAATTGTTGCATTAGGATCTTTTTTTCGAATTTCTTTAGCAATGTCTAGCCCCTTCTTTTCTTCACCCTTGATTTCAATATCTAAAAAGAAAAGTTGGTGAGAGCCTCTTTCGGTAATTGCGTCAAGTAATTGGCTAGGTTTTCCATAAATCTCAGGTCCTTTACATTTTAGAGATTTTTTTGAAATAACATCCTTAATAACTGTTTCTATTCGTGATTGTTGTAAGAAATCATCTTCTAAAATAAAAATATTTAACAATTAGTTTACTCCCCATTCAATAAAATATTTAGTAACTGTGTTTCCTTTTTCCTAGAGCAAAAGCATTGAAGTATTTTTCAGTATTAAAAATTATATGATTTGTTGTTTTAGATAAGAATGATACTCTTTTTAAGGTTAATTAATTCATTTCTATGACGTCTAAACAAAAATCCATATTTCTCTGCAAATACAGTTATTTTTCCCCTAACATGCAATATACATAATAAGTATGGAAATTTTTAAGTAAAGATTTTTTTCTTATCTATAACTATGCGATATAAGTCGTCATAATTTGATTCCATAACTGAATCTTTTGTATTAAAACATACACTCACAATAGGTGACTCCAATCCAAGATAATATTTGTACATCGTAACAAGTCTATAAACTATTACATCGGTATATTTTTTCAGTAGATGACAATAAATGAACCGTTTATGATATATGACTAATCAAACGGTATAACCAAGCTATAATAAAAATAGTAATTGGAGGTGAATTATGTTCAATATTGTGAAGCACTTTTGGCTTTTGATAACTATTAAAAAGTATATAAAAAAATACAAGTTAAAAGTTAAAGTTAGAAATTATTTCAATTCTATAAGAATTACTACAAACACTAACAGTCTAAATTTTATCACACTTACAGAGAAAAGTAACTATGAAAAAAAAGTTAAAGAGATTAGGAGGAGTAACGTAAGTGCACAAATTATTTTATTGATCCCAAATGTTGATTATAGAAAAATATTCAATGAGCATCTCGAACTATTGGGAGTCATTGATGTCAAAAATTCATTAGCGAATATTGCTAGTGAAATTAGTGATTATCTAGATTATTTTTTTAATATCGAATAGACGTACTAATATCCCTATACATGTAATCTGTACCGAAGGTTATTATTTCGTTTTTCGAAAACTAGTAGCAGTGTTAGTGGTTCCGAAAAGCTTTTAGCGATGTATCAAAAAAGTCCCCCTAAAGTGTTA
>OFMX01000663.1_pt1 | contig 32209 bp, 30 predicted proteins | sample 1541901 | NCBI WGS metagenome assembly OFMX01 (sample SAMN04209222, study PRJEB22552) | human gut metagenome | biome: gut; material: feces | host: Homo sapiens | place: USA: Oklahoma | reverse complement strand
AAAATCCCTCGCTGCCGGTCACATCATGAGTTTTCAGATACACCCTAAAGAAAAACAGGAGGACGGATCCATTGATGCAAATTCAGGGACTTCAAAAGCTGACGCTGCTGGATTATCCAGGGCGGACGGCCTGTACGGTGTTTTTATCCGGCTGCAATTTTCGCTGCCCGTTCTGCCATAACGCGCCGCTGCTCACCGCAGCGGACGAAGACGGCATGGACGAAGACGAGCTGCTGGCGTTTTTGAAAAAACGGCAGGGGCTTCTCGACGGTGTTGCCGTTACCGGCGGAGAGCCGCTTTTGCGCCCGGAGCTTCCCGCTCTGCTGGAAAAGATCAAGGCACTGGGCTATGCGATCAAGCTGGACACAAACGGCGCGTTTCCGGAGCGGCTGAAGGCAGTCGTGTGCGCGGGGCTGGCAGATTACGTTGCCATGGATATCAAAAACAGTCCGGCGCGCTACGCGGAAACAGCTGGTGTTCCGGGGCTTGCCCTGACGCCCATTTTCAGGAGTGTTTCGTTTTTGCTGCGCGGCACGGTTGATTATGAGTTCCGGACGACCGCAGTTGCGGAGCTGCATGATGACGCGTCATTTGTACAGCTGGGAGACTGGCTCATGGGCGCAAGGCGGTACTATATCCAGCGCTTCCAGCCGCGCGATACAGTCCTGCGAGCGGGACTCAGCGCCCCGACTGAAACGCAGCTGCATCGCTGGGCGGAGCTGGTACGGCCCAAGATACCCACTGTGGAGATCCGCGGGATATAAAAAACAATATATTGTTATCTATATTCGGAATAAACACAATATATTGTGCAAAACTATTGACAAACCACAAGCTTTCAGGTTAGAATGGGATGCAGCGCAAGGCGCGGCATCCCATTTCGTTTCACACGAAGGCGTACAGAGGAGGACCAGCTATGTACCGGGTAACAAAAAGAGACGGAAGCATCACAGAATTTCACATTGCCAAGATCGGCAATGCCATCACAAGAGCCTTTGAAGCCGTTGGCCGGCAGCAGCATCCGAGCGTGATCGAGCTGCTGGCTCTGCGTGTCACGGCGGAATTTGAGCCGAAGATCAGACATGATCTGATCGCGGTCGAGGATATTCAGGACTGCGTCGAGCGCGTTCTGAGCGAAGCGGGCTATTCGGATGTGGCAAAGGCCTACATTCTCTACCGCAAGCAGCGGGAAAAGCTGCGCAACGTCGGAAGCACCCTGCTCAATTATAAGGAGCTGGTGGACAATTATCTCCGGATCAACGACTGGCGCGTGAAGGAGAATTCCACGGTCACCTATTCTGTTGGCGGTCTGATTTTGTCCAACTCCGGCGCGATCACGGCGAATTACTGGCTGAGCGAAATTTACGACGCGGAGATCGCACAGGCGCATCGGAATGCAGAGCTGCACCTGCACGACCTCAGCATGCTCACCGGCTACTGTGCTGGATGGAGTCTCAGGCAGCTCATCCAGGAGGGGCTTGGCGGCGTGCCGGGGAAAATCAGCTCCGCTCCCGCCTCCCATCTGTCCACGCTCTGCAACCAGATGGTGAACTTCCTCGGCATCATGCAGAATGAGTGGGCAGGCGCGCAGGCATTTTCCTCGTTTGACACCTATCTCGCGCCCTTCGTCCGCGTGGATAAACTGACGCAGCGTGAGGTCAAGCAGTGCGTGCAGTCGTTCGTCTACGGCGTCAATACGCCGTCGCGCTGGGGTACGCAGGCGCCGTTTTCCAACATCACGCTCGACTGGACGGTGCCGAAGGATATGGCAAACCTTCCTGCCATCGTCGGCGGGCAGGAGCAGCCGTTCACCTACGGCGAGTGCCAGAAGGAAATGGACATGGTGAACAAAGCCTTCATCGAGCTGATGATCGAGGGCGACGCAAACGGACGCGGCTTCCAGTATCCCATCCCGACCTACTCCATCACCAAGGATTTCGACTGGGGCGAGACGGAAAACAACAAGCTCCTGTTTGAGATGACGGCCAAATACGGCACGCCGTATTTCTCCAACTATATCAACTCTGACATGGAGCCAAACGACGTGCGCTCGATGTGCTGCCGCCTGCGGCTCGATCTGCGGGAGCTGCGCAAAAAATCCGGCGGCTTCTTCGGCTCCGGCGAGTCGACCGGTTCGGTCGGCGTTGTGACGATCAACCTGCCGAGGATCGCGTATCTTGCCGAAGGCGAGGCGGATTTCTACAGGAGGCTCGACAGGCTGATGGACATCGCCGCGCGTTCGCTCAAGACGAAGCGCATGGTCATCACGAAGCTGATGGAGGGTGGGCTCTACCCCTATACCAGACGCTATCTCGGCACATTTGAGAATCATTTTTCGACGATCGGCCTTGTCGGCATGAATGAGGCGGGGCTGAACGCGAAATGGCTCCGGAAAGATCTGACCCACCCGGAGACGCAGGCGTTTGCCAAAGACGTACTGAACCATATGCGGCAGCGGCTGAGCGACTATCAGGAGCAGTACGGAGATCTCTACAATCTGGAGGCTACTCCGGCAGAATCTACAGCCTACCGCCTTGCAAAGCACGACAAAATGCTCTACCCTGATATCATCACGGCGAATGAAAACGGCACGCCGTATTACACGAACTCCAGCCATCTGCCGGTCGGGTACACGGAGGATATCTTCTCTGCGCTCGATGTACAGGATGAATTGCAGACGCTCTATACCTCCGGCACGGTATTCCATGCCTTCCTCGGAGAAAAGCTGCCGGACTGGAAGGCGGCGGCAAGCCTCGTTCGGAAAATCGCAGAAAATTACCGCCTGCCGTATTACACGCTGTCGCCGACGTATTCCGTCTGCAAAAACCACGGCTATCTTGCAGGAGAGCAGCCGGTCTGCCCATTCTGCGGCGAGAAAGCAGAGGTCTACAGCCGCATCACCGGCTATTACCGCCCCGTGCAGAACTGGAACGACGGCAAGGCGCAGGAATTTAAGGATCGCAGGACATACGACATCGGCGCGTCGAAGCTGACGCACTGCGGCGTAAAGGAGCAGGCGCAGACGCCGGAGCCGCCGGCGGAGCAGCCGTGCGAAGCGGTCGAGCTGTTTGCAACAAAGACCTGCCCGAACTGCAAGCAGGCCGAGCAGCTGCTGGATGCGGCAGACATCCGCTATACGGTGCGGTTTGCAGAGGAAAACCGCGACACCGTCCGCGCTCTTGGCATCCGGCAGGCACCGACGCTGGTATCCGGCGGGCAGAAGTGGACCGGCGTGAGCGGTGTGCGGGAGTTTATTGCCGCAAAGGAGAACGCAAATGTATGAGATTCTGATCGTTGGCGGCGGCCCGGCCGGTCTGACGGCGGCAATTTATGCCGCCCGTGCCGGTAAGCATGTGGCTGTTCTGGAGAGAGGATCGACCGGCGGGCAGATCATATCCGCACCGCTGGTGGAAAACTATCCGGGCATTCCTTCGGTTTCCGGCACAGAACTTGCCCGGCAGATGACCGAACAGGCGTGCACATTCGGCGCGGAGATCGTTTATACAGAGGCGGTGGGGCTTGAGAAAACGCCGGCGGGCTTCCGGGTCCTCTGCATGGATGGCGTCCGGGAGGCAAAAGCGGTCATCCTTGCGACTGGTGCGGCGCACCGGTCACTGGGGCTTGCGGCGGAAGATGCGCTTACCGGCTGCGGCGTATCCTACTGCGCTGTCTGCGACGGCGCGTTTTATGAGGGACTGGACGTTGCGGTCGTGGGCGGCGGAGATACGGCAGTTCAGGATGCACTGCTCCTGGCAAACACCTGCCGCAGCGTCACGCTGATTCACCGGCGTGATGCCTTCCGCGCAAGCCCTCATCTGGTTAGCTGTGCGGAGCGGCAGGAGAATATCCGGATCCTTCGGAACTACACGGTACAGAAGCTTCTTCGGCTTGGAGATGTCCTGCAAGGTGTGGAGCTTCTGAATCTCAAAACCGGGGAGCCGGAGCGGCTGGATATGGACGGTCTGTTCATCGCAGTCGGTCAGACCCCGCAGAGTGCTCCTTTTCAGGAAGCCGTTGCGGTAGAGAACGGGTATTATCTGGCGGGCGAGGATACAAAAACAAGCCTGCCTGGCGTCTTTGCAGCCGGAGACGGACGCAAAAAGCAGGTGCGTCAGCTCACAACCGCTGTTTCGGATGGTGCAGCAGCCGCGCTTGCGGCGTGCCGCTATCTGGAGGAGCAGGGACAGTCAGAATGATGTAGCACACCGCAAAAAGGCCCGAACCATACTTCCAGACCTGCCGCGGCTCAGCCAGCGGGTCTGGAAGTCTTTTATGGGCGGTTTCTTGACAAGAACGGCGTTTGCTGGTAAAGTGGAAATATAAATAAGACAAAGACCTAATTATAAATTTGGGAAGAGGAGGATGCAGACGATGAAGAAGAGAATCATTCGCGGATGTTTGCGGATCGCAATTCTGGCGGTCGCGGGCGGTGTGCTTGGATGGCTGAGCAGCATCCTGTTCGGGGAGCGTGCGCTCATTACAGAGCTCCCCGTTGTGGTGACCCTAGGCGCGAGCATTGGCATTTTGTCCGGTGTTGTGTTGTTCCCGGAGAAAGCATAGCTGCAGACTGCAGAGCCCCGGGGAGCAGAAGATAGGAAGCAGACAGAAGAACTGGCGCGAAACGCCGGGAAAGGAGCGGGATATGGCAATCAAGGCAATTACAACAGACAGTTTCCGGGATGATGTGTTGAAAACGAGAAAGCCGGTTCTGGTGAAGTTCTGGGCACCGTGGTGCGGGTATTGCCGCGCACTCGCACCGGCGCTGGAGTCAATTGAAAAGCAGTATGAGAATCTGCTTTCTGTAGGGCGTATCAATTTTGATACGGAAACAGCTGTGGCGCGCAGATATAACATTCATAAGCTGCCGACTCTGCTGCTGTTTATCAACGGAGCCGTGGCTGGATTCCTGATCGCTCCTTCTTCTGAGAAGGAGATCGACGCATTTTTAAAGAAAATGCTCGGACTGAATGTAGGAGGTCTGTATGGCAAATATGTATGATATTGTGATCATCGGCGGCGGCCCCGGCGGATATTCTGCCGCATTATATGCCGCGAGAGCAGGGTTGCATGTGGCTGTGATCGAGAAGCAGGCCATTGGCGGGCAGGCAATCCGAAGTGAAAATATTGAGAACTATCCGGGCTTTGATGCCGGGATCGATGGGCTGCGTCTGAGTGAAAAAATGCAGCGCGGCGCGGAGCGGTTCGGTGCGGAAATGGTGACGGACGAGGTGCGCCGCGTACATCTGATGCAGCCAGTCAAGGTGATTGAAGCGGCGAAGCAGACCTATCAGGCACCCACCGTCATTCTGGCGACCGGTGCGCCGCCCAGAAAGCTCGGTGTGGAAGGCGAGGAGGAGATGCTGGGACGCGGTGTTCACTATTATGCCGCCTGCCGCTCTATGATGTACCGGCGAAAAACAGTTGCAGTGATCGGGGAGGGGGAGCAGGCTGCCGAGGCGGCGATGCTCCTTTCCCGCATCGCCAAGCGAGTCTGTCTGGTACATAGAGGCGACCACATGGAGGTCAGTCCGGCCTATGCAGGCAAGCTGAAAATGATGCGAAACATTGAACGCTACGCGGGAAGCGAGATCCAAGCATTTTTACATGCAAACTGGGTCACCTGTATCCGTATTCGGGAACAGCGGAGCAGTGAACTCTGGAATCTGCCATGCGACGGCGCATTTATCTGCCTCGGCGGCGTACCGGAAACAAACCTGCTTCATGGACAGATCGCGCTGGATAAACAGGGTTACATTCTCGCCAATGAAACGACCATAACCAATCTTCCGGGTGTTTTCGCGGCTGGTGACGTTCGGACGAAGCTGCTCCGGGGCATTCTGACTGCCGCAGCAGATGGCGCGGCGGCTGCACAGCAGGCGGAGCGGTATATTGTAGAAAACATCTGATCTGAAAAGCAGGGAACAGAATTTGATCTGCTGCACGGAAAGTTCCTGATGGTCACAGAGGGTCAGCGCATTGAGAAAAAGGGGCGTGCGCGAAAGAAGGAAGTCTTTGCGCAGCTTGTAGAGGCGGCGCAGCGGCTTGTCGCGGTTGCGATGGCCTGCAAGGAACAGTCCAATCAGCGTCTGCGGCAGTTCACATCAGAGATCGAGCTTCTGATCGATACCTGGAAGGACTGAGAAAGACCGGCAGCCGCAAAACCATGCAGCTGCCGGTCTCTCTGAAAGAAGCAAACTTTACTTTTTGACGGCGTCTCCATTCGCTTCCGCGTCCGCGATGCGGCGGTACATATCCTGCATCTGCCGGTCAATTTCGGCAATCTTTTCCGCACAGGCAAACATCTCTTCATCGATGCCCGCCGGGAGCTTTGCCCGGTCCGCCTTGTAGTGGATGTCATGCTCCAGACTGGCCCAGAAATCCATTGCGATCGTGCGGATCTGGATCTCGGCGACGACGTGCTCCGTCCGGTCAGAAAGATACACGGGAACACGGACATCCAGATGCAGCGAACGGTAGCCGTTATAGTTCGGCGTTTTGATATAATCCTGCCGCTTGACGATCTCCAGATCCTCCTGCCGCTCCAGCATCCCAGCGACTCGGTAGACATCATCGATGTAATTGCAGACGACGCGGACGCCTGCAATATCGTTGATCTCCTGCATTGCCGCTTCGAGCGCAACCGGAAATCCCTTCCTCTGGAGCTTGGCGGCGATGCTTTCCGAGGATTTGACCCGGCTTTCAATATGATGGATGGGGTTTCGTGCATACAGCGTATTGAATTCACTGTTCAAAATCTCAAGCTTCAGCACAAGCTGCTTTACAGCGGACTCGTACAGATTCCGCATGACAAAGTAGCGGTGCGGGCTTTCATGAAACGGGAGAGACGAAGAGGCTGTCATATCGGCGTAACCATCCTTTGTGTCAGAATCAGCTTCCCGGCGAAATGAAACTGCAATCCGGTAAGCTCACTGCCATTTTAACACAAAAAGAAACATGTGACGTAAAAACTTTGTGTTGAGAATGACAGCCGGGGCAGAGCCGTCCGTGTTGCCAAAAAGTCAAAAGGGGGCCGCCCCTGTACGGGCACAGGGGCGGCGGAGGAAGGAGCACAGCAGGCATAAGGGGAACCTGCCATAGGACAGGGATGACATACAGCAGATACTGACAGGGTAGTATCCGCCCGCAGCCAGTATCTTGTGCATTGGGAAAACCAGAAGATCAAAGCTATGAGATCGGAGGAGAAGGGATGTTCCCGCTGTCTCCAAAGGTGTTGCATTCGTGGTTCCCCTGTATCTATATTATACAGGAGAAAGCAGGCTTTGGCAAGACTTATTTGATATAAAGTCTTAATATTATTTCTGGTAGAGACGAAAAAGTGGCAACGCAGGGCAGAGAGTTCCCATGTAAACAACGAATATGGAAAGAACAGGATTGGAGGCGGATTATGAAAAGACGGATCATTACAACCGTAGCCGTTTGTGTATTTCTGGCGCTTGTGCTGGCGGTGCGGCTCTCCGACAGAGAAAAAATCGACAACAGCATTCCATCCAAAGAAACCGTGGCCGCGTATATTCTGGAAAAGGGTGAGCAGTACGCAGCGGAGCAGCTGCGGGCACAGGACAGAGACAGTCTCCGCCGCAGCTGGGGAGAGCCGGACGCCACGCCGTCCGGGATCTGGGCGGATGTGTGGGACCTTGATGCGGACACAACGATTCTTGTATTCTATGATGCAGAAAATGATGACAAGGTAGAGCGTGTTGTGATCGGGCAAAAGGGAGGATAGTAAATAAGCGGGTTCATTTTTGTAGAAAACCGCGTAAATTGATAATGATTTATTATGGTAAACATTAACGAGGAGGACGAACAATGACAAAACAAATGCTCTCCATCTGTCTTGCGTTTGTGCTGCTGCTCGGCACACTTGCCGGGTGCAGCAAAAACAAGACGAAGACAGACAATTCAGGCCAGAATACACAGCAGGAGACGATACCGGAGCTGGCGTCTCAATACGCCTATCAACCGCAGTATTTTGATCTGCCGGAACCGATCCAGTGGATCAGCCGGAGCTGCGTTTCGGGCAGCACACTTTATTTTACTGCCAGTATTCTCAGCGGACAGGATACCTACATTGACGAAGACGGCAATGAGGTTTCTTATGACACCTATTCCGAGGGCCTTTTCCGGTTTGACCCTGACAGCGGAGAATGCGTACAGATCGTCAACTACGTTGACAAGCCTGATGTGGAAGATCTGGACGACGGTACACAGATTTTCCGCAGCAGCAACAGCAGCACCGAGATCCATGCCCTCGCGGCCGGCACAGACGGCACGCTCTGGATCTACCGCCGGACAGACCTTTACACGGATGACGGCGAGATGGGGCCCTCCCTTTCGGAGCTCATCCAGCTGGATGCGCATGGCACGCTGCTTCGCACCATCATCCCCGCAAACGAGGAAGATCCGAACAGCACAGGAGACTGGGGCTATTCGCACCTTGACACCCTGCTTTCCGATGATAAGGGCTATGTCTATACCTACGATTATCAGACAGTCAATGTTTATGGGCCGGATGGCAGCTTCGTTTTCAGCAAATCCGCTGACGAGCTTTCCGGCCAGCTCTGCCAGCTCTCTGCCGGTGAAGTCGGCGCACTGACTACTTACAATGACGGGAAGATGGCCTTCAAACAGCTTGACCCTGAAACGAAGAACTGGGGAAAGGAAACACCGGTCTCTTCCCGCGCATGGGGCCTGCAGCCGGGCAATGATGTCTACCGGTATTTCTTTATAGACGGCGGTAATATCTTCGGCGAACGCAAGGACACCGGCGAGGTGGAAAAGGTCGTCGACTGGCTGGCATGTGATGTGGACAGCAATACCATCCGTTACAATCGCCTCGACTTCCTGGCTGACGGTCGCATTGCCACTGTGACCCTTGGGCACAGCTATGACGGAACGCGGGAGCGGCAGCGGATCCTGGTGCTGAACCGCATGGATGCTGCCGATGTGCAGCAGAAAACAGAGCTGACGCTGGCCTGCTTCAGCCTTGATTATAACCTCCGCAGCCAGATCGTCAAGTTCAACCAGACCAGCACCGACTGCCGCATCGTGGTCAGGGATTATGCGGAGTATGCAGACGGCGAGGATTACTATGCCGGTCTTACCGTGTTCAACACCGAAGTTCTCGCCGGCAAGATACCGGATCTGATCGTTGGCAATATGATGCTGCCGATCCGGCAGTATGCCGCCAGGGGCATGTTGGAGAACCTCTGGCCGTATCTTGACGCCGACCCCGGCTATTCGCGCGACAAACTCATGACCCGCCCGGTCGAGGCCGCGCAGGTGGATGGAAAGCTCTATCAGCTGCCCATCAATTTTGGCATCACCACGGCAGTCGGCCTCGGCAGGATCGTCGGTGATTACACGACATGGACGCTGGCTGACGTCAAGAACGCGCTCAGCAAGCTGCCCGAAGGCGCGATGGTATTCAACCAGTATTACACCCAGTCGGAGATGCTCATGTATTGCGTCGCCATGAACGCGAAGGACTTCATGGACTGGCAGAATGGCACCTGCAATTTCGATTCTGACGAGTTCCGCGCCCTTCTGGAGTTCGTCAAGCCGCTCCCGGCAGAGTTCAACTGGCAGAGCGACGGAGAATATGAAAGCGACTTTACCCGCATGAAAAGCGGCAAACAGCTGCTGTATCCTATGAACCTCAACGACTTTGACAACATCTACTATACCTTTGCCGCGCTCGATCACGATATCCGGTTTGTCGGTTTCCCGCGGGAAGATGGCTCCAGCGGCAGCGCCTTTACTGCCAGCGTAACGCTCTGCATCACCACGGCCTGCAAGGATAAGGCAGACGCCTGGGCGTTTATCCGTTCGGCGCTCTCTGAGGAATACCAGAAAAACCTCTGGAATTTCCCGATCCTGAGGTCTGCCTTTGACGCCATGGCCGGGAAAGCCATGACGCAGGAATATCAGACCGACGCCAACGGCAGCCAGGTGCTTGACGAGAACGGTGATCCGATCCCCATTTCCTCCGGCGGCATGAGCTATGGCGACGAGCCAATGATCGAGCTCTATGCTGTCACGCAGGAGCAGTACGACACCGTCATGGAGCTGATCGAGTCTACGACCAACTTTTTAGACTACGACCAGAGCGTCCTGAGCATCATTTCCGAGGAAGCCGCAGGCTATCTTGCCGGTGACAGAAGCGTCGAGGAAACCAGCCGTCTCATCCAGAGCCGCGTAAGCCTCTATATTCAGGAGCAGAAGTGATGACCTGATAAAATTTCCCGCGCAGGCCGGTGTAGCTTGCGCGGGAGTTTGAACCGCAGAAAAGAACAGAAAGACGCCATGGCGGCGATCACTCATAAGCTGCGTTTGGTTCCGGCAGAGACGCCCACGCAGAAGTTCCTTTTACCAGCCCCAGCAGGGCTTCCACCGTCTTCATAAAGCAGGCAGCGTCCGCATCTGTCTGTGTATAAGCTGCCGCAGTCATATCGCCGCAGATCAGGTACTGCTCCGCATTCTTTGTGACACGGATCTCATACCAGCAATTTGGCATCACCGCGACCAACGTATCATCTGTTGTCAGCTCCTGCGAGATCATTGGCCGCCGAATATCCAGGAATCCATCCTCGCAAACAAGCGCATACAGCTCCTGCAAAAACGCTGTATCCGGTCGAAACTCCACAGAGGCGGTCCCCTCGGTGACAAGATCTCTTTGCAGCAGACCCTCCTGCGTGTCCATGATACTCTTTCGGTCGGTATCATACCACCATGTGAACCGGACTGCAAAATCCTCCGGCATGTTTTCCTGTACGACAGTCAACGGCGCATCCCTGCCGGAGTCCTCCGGCGTTTTCTGCATGGCTGCCGATGTGCAGCCGCTCAGCAGGGCCAAAAGCAGCAGCCCTGATACGATCCTCTTCATAACCAGACCCTCCTTTCTTGTTATCTATCAATATAGACGATAAAAAAGAAGAGCGGTTGCACTGTGCCGGGAAATAGAGCTGCTCCGGCAAGCTTTTGTATAGAGACATGGAAAGAAAAGAACCTATGTTGGCACCAAGGTTAGGCGCCAACATAGGCTCTTCGTTTGCAGGGGATTGGAATCAGGAAAGAAGACGAAAACCATCCCGGTATTTTATAGAATGCTTCAGATCCCGCCCATACAGGCAGTGCATCGGAGGTTCGCACACAATTTATTGCACCGGCAGCTCCACCGCGATGGTGGAGCCCTTCTCCGAGCTTTTCTCCACCCAAATATAGCCGCCATGGAGATTGGCGATCTCCCACGCCAAAGAAAGCCCCAAACCAGCGCCGCCGTACTCCCGGCTGCGGGACTTGTCCACGCGGAAGAATGGCTGGAAGATGCTCTGCTGATACTCCTCCGGGATACCGCAGCCGGTGTCGGAGACACGGATCCGGAGCTTTTCCGGCTCCTGTGTGACGCAGACCCGCACCGAGCCGCCTGGGCGATTGTATTTGACGGCGTTTTCCGTCAGGTTGAAGAGCAGCCGGTAGATCAGCGCGTCGCTGCCGGTCATGACGCCGTCGCCATCCGCCGCCAGTGTGATGCCGCGCTTATCTGTCAGCGGCGCGAGGTCTGTGAAGATCTCCTCGACCATGGGCGCAAGCTGAATCCGTTCGTTCCGCGCCACCTGCTGCAGGCTGCTCAGTTCCAGCAGTGTTTTTGTCATCTGGGTCAGCCGCTCCGTCTGCTCCCGCAGCAAGGAAAGAAATGCTGCTGTTTCCGGCAGTACGTCGGGGTGCTCTGCGGAGAACAGTTCCAGCTGCGCCTGCATCAGCGCAAGCGGCGTGCGCAGCTCGTGGGCGGCGTTGCCAGTGAACTGCCGCTGGGCGGCAAAGGCGTTATTCAGCCGTTCAAGCATTTGATTGAAGGAATGGCTGAACTGGCGGAATTCCGGCAATACGTCCTCGTTGATCTTCATGTCTGCCAGGTTGCTCATCTGCACCTGCTCGACCTGCGAGGCAAAGCTGCGCAGAGGCTTGAGGGCGCGTCCGCTGACAAAATAGGCGAGGATGCCGCTGAGCAGCGTTACCGCCGCCGTGATGTACCAGTTGGTGGTGCGGAAGCGCCCTTGCGCCCCATCGACAATGATTGTCAAATCCTCGTCAGGTGCTACGAGTTGCGGGTCAAAGCTCACTTCGCCTTCACCATCGATAAGAACAGTGCCACCCTGAATAGTGTTCGCAATCGTGTCCATATAGTACATGCCGGAGGAACAGAGCAGCAGATTCATGGAAATACAGGTAACTCCGATGAGCAGGACGCTCATCAGCGTGATGCGCCACTGCAAAGAAAGGTGCTTCATGCTTCCTCGCCTCCCATCAGATAGCCTTCGCCGATGCGGTTGCGGATGGGGTCATAGCCCAGTGCGGCACGCAGTTTTTTGCGCAGAGCGGAGATATGTACCCGGATGGAGTTGCTAAAGCTGTCCACGCTGTTGTCCCAGACATGATCCATCAGCTCCTCCTGACTCACCGGTCGCCCCTGATGTAACATTAAATATTCCAATATCCCCGTTTCCTTGCGGGTCAGCGTCAGGGCCTGAGCATTGACGGAAGCGGTGCGGGAGCGCGTGTCGAAGGCTAAATCCCCGCAGGTCAGCAGCACGTCCTGCTGCGTGAACTGCCGCAGGGTCAGGCTGCGGATACGGGCCTCCAGCTCAGCCAGATGAAAGGGCTTTGCAAGATAGTCGTTGGCGCCTGCGTCCAGTCCCTCCACCTTGTCCTCTACCTCGCTGCGGGCGGAGAGAATCAGGACTCTCGTCTCCCGGTCTGTCTGCCGCAGGGTGCGCAGCACCGTCATGCCGTCCTTGCCCGGCAGGTTCAGATCCAGGAGCACCAGATCGTAGCGCTCCGAGCCAAGCAGGTCGATGGCGGTGTCACCGTCATAACAGGGATCCACACTGTAAGCAAGACGGCGGAGACTGCGGACGATGGTCTCGCAAAGGGCACGTTCATCTTCAACTACAAGAATACGCATAAAAACCTCCGGCATAATGATCCATTTGTGTTCATTATAGCACAGGCAGATAAGATTTCTGTTAACTTTCTGTTCTTAACGGAAATCTTACATCTCCTGTGGTACAATAAGGCAGCAATGAAGGGAGTGAGCAAATTGCCGCAATCGAAAAAGACGATGGCACAGGTCGGTTTGCTGTTGGCTGGGGCCGCCATGGTGTGCGTCGGCGTACTGCGGGGCGAAACGGCCACGGTGCTGAGCAAGGCCATTAAAGTATGTCTGGAGTGTGTGGGTATTGGATAAAAAACATCAAACAATTTCCCATCTCCTTGCCCGCTGGCGGGGATGGATCCAAGCGGGGGCGGCGCTGCTGACCAATCTTCACCTGCCGAACTTCTTCAAGGGAAGTCTTTATCAGGGGGCGGGAAAGACCGTCTGCGTGCCGGGGCTGAACTGCTATTCCTGCCCGGGCGCGGCCGGTGCCTGTCCGGTGGGAGCATTCCAGGCGGTGGTGGGCTCTTCCAAGTTCCGCTTTTCCTACTACATTACCGGCATCCTCATCCTCTTTGGGGTGCTGCTGGGGCGGTTCATCTGCGGTTTCCTCTGCCCATTCGGGTGGTTTCAGGAGCTTTTGCACAAGATCCCATCCCCCAAGCTTTCCACCAAAAAGCTGAAGCCGCTGCGCTATTTAAAGTATGCGGTGCTGCTGGTCATGGTGGTGTTGCTGCCTTTGCTGGCGGTCAATGAGCTGGGCATGGGCGACCCCTTCTTCTGCAAGTATCTCTGCCCGCAGGGCGTGCTGGAGGGTGCCATTCCCCTCTCCCTGACCAATGCGGGCATCCGCGCTGCGCTGGGCAAGCTGTTCACATGGAAGGCCTGCATCCTGCTGGCGGTCATCGTGGGCAGCGTGGTGTTCTACCGCCCCTTCTGCAAGTGGCTGTGCCCGCTGGGCGCGTTCTATGCGCTGCTGAACAAGGTCTCGCTGTTCCAGATGCGCGTAGACACCCACAAATGCGTCTCCTGCGGAGCCTGTGCAAAGGCTTGCAAGATGGACGTAGACATTACCAAGACCCCCAACCACGCCGAATGCATCCGCTGCGGGATGTGCATGAAAGCCTGCCCCACGGACGCCATTCAGTACAAGTTCGGGCTGGGGGACCAATCAAATACCGAAACAACAAAGGAGTAAAACCATGAAGATCCATCGTATCGCCGCACTTTTTCTCAGCCTTGTGCTGGCTTTCAGCCTTGCCGCCTGCGGGCAGGGCGCATCTTCTGCATCTTCTGCATCCTCTTCTGCCGCTTCCTCTGCGGCAGCAGAAAGCAAAACCGAGGAGCAGCTGCTGGCCGAGGAAAACGAGATCCTTTCTGCAAACGATGCTCTGTGGGAGAAAGTGTTCTCATCCATGGACAAAAACGTGACCGAAACCACGATCAGCGCCAACTACGGCGATTTTCTGCTCAGCGCTGTGGAAAAGGCCAAAGATCAGTTCTCGGACGAGGAGTACAAGACCCTGACCGCAGATGCCGAAAAGATTCGTGCCATCGAGGAGCAGATCGCCGCTCTTGCCCCCGCAGAGGATGCCGCTTCCAGTGCCGCCGCACAGGGCACCGCCTTCCCCAAGTTTGAGGGCAGCGATTTAGAGGGCAACCCGGTGGACAACAGCCTGTTTGCGGGCAACGCCTTTACGGTGGTGAATTTCTGGTTCAACGGCTGCAAGCCCTGCGTGGAGGAGTTGGACGACCTGAACGCCCTGAACGAGAAGGTCAAGGCACAGGGCGGTGAGGTCATCGGCATCAACACCGAGACGCTGGACGGCAACCAGCAGGGCATTGATGCCGCCAAAAAACTGCTGGAGACAACGGGCGCAAGCTACCGCAACATCTACTTTGCCTCCGGCAGTGAGGCCGGCAAGTTTGCACTGAACATCATGGCCTTCCCCACCACTTACGTTTTTGACCGGGACGGCAACGTTGTGGGGCAGCCCCTGCTTGGCGGCATCGACAAGGAAGAAAACCTTGCCGCTCTGCAAAAAAATATCGACGCCGCCCTTGCCAAGGACAGCGCCAAATAAACCTTTCTCCCCTGCCGCCTTCGGGCGGCTTTTTTATTTGCGGTGTGCATTGCCATGCACGCCCGGGTGCCGGACGGAATACGCTGTGAGAGAAGCGATACCACTTTTACAGCAAAGGAGCATCCGCCTATGAAAAACACCGGCATTCTACGCATTCAGGCTTTCGGTGCCCGTCAGTCCTCGCCCATCGAGGGTGTTCTCGTCACCGTGTCCGGCAACGGCTTTACCGCTCAGCGTATCACCGACGAGACCGGCACCGCTGCCGACCTTTCCATTGAAGCCCCCTCCTGTGCGCTGTCCCTGCAGGAGGACAACACCATCCGACCCTATGCCGTTGTGGACCTGACTGCCGCAAAGGCAGGCTTCCGCACCGTGCGCATTCAGGGTGTGCAGATCTTTGCCGGGCAGGTCACACTGGCCCAGCCGGAGATGATCCCTGAGACCGAAGAGGATCGCGACGTGGTAAACCCGCCCATAGTCATCCCGGAGCATTCACTGTTCACCGGCGATGGCGGCAGCGGCCCGGACCCCATGGAGAACTGCGTGCCCCGGGTGCTGGACAGAGTCATCATTCCCAAAAACATCACGGTGCATCTGGGCAAGCCTGCGGCATCCGCCCGCAATGTGACTGTCTCCTTCCGGGATTATATCGCCAATGTTGCATCCAGCGAAGTCTACCCTACCTGGGCTGACGAAAATAGCCCAACGGGGCCATCAAACTGCTCTACCACTTAGAAATTCCATTCAATCGTGATTTTTTGCTCTCCAGTGAGTGGGTCTTTCGTTCCGACAACGACACGATGAACCAGCAGTACAGCAAGTTCACGGGTCAGATGGGAAACCTGTGCCAGTTCCCGCACACGCTGCATCTGCGTCTGAACCACGCTGGTTTCTTCCTGCTGTTGTTCCAATTCCGCTTCCAAAATATTGATTCGCGTTTCTGCGTTTTTTACATCTTCCAGAAAAGTCTGGTTCATTTCAGAAAACTGGACGGTATCAATCAGACCAGACACCTTATCCAGATACAGTTCCTGCATAGCTTTGCGCCGCCGGTCTACTTCGCTTTTCAACCGTTTCAGCTCGTCACGCTTTGCATGTTCTCGCTGCTGGATTGGGTCATCCTGTTCTGGAAGGGTAACTTTTTCAGGGTCAAAATAATCTGCCACATACGCCCGGATACGTTCCAGCACAGCATTCTCCAATGCGTTCATATCTGTACAGGTCTTGTTGCCACACACTTCCGGTGCGCGCTGATGCATCCGGCAGCGAACATAGCGTCTTTGAGTCCCATCCGCCTTTGGCTGACGGCCAGTTTGTTCCATGTAGCTGCCGCAGCATCCGCAAACCACTTTTTTCGCCAGCGGATGAATCGTTCCTTTTCCACCACTCCGGGTACGTTCTTTCAGCATCATCTGAACTGTTTCAAACGTCCCCCGGTCAATGATGGCTTCATGGGTGTTTTCTACAACGATCCACTGCGACTGGGGAAGCCAAATCGTCTTTTCGGACTTATAACTCACCTTTTTATGCCGCCCCTGCACCATATCTCCGACATAAAGCTGATTGTGCAGCATCTGGTATACCGTGGGGCTACTCCAAAGGTCTGCATTGGGATTTTTCGCTGCAATATGGTAATGGATGCCATGCTGCTGTTTATAAGCAGTTGGGCTTGGAACTTTCTCATCATTCAGAATCCGCGCAATCTTATGCGCACCGATTCCACTAAGAGCCATAGAGAAAATCCGTCTTACCACTTCGGCAGCTTCCGGATCGATGATAAGTTTTCCTTTTGCATTCGGGTCTTTGCAATACCCATACCGCGCAAAAGAGCCGATGAATAAACCCTCTTTCCTCTTGTGGTCAAGCACCGAGCGGACATTGGTAGACAAGTCTTCCAGATACCACTCGTTGATCAGGCCATTGATCTGACGAGATTTTTTATTCGCAGTATCGTTTGTATCCACATGGTCAACGACAGCAATGAACCGAATGCCCCACTCAATAAACTTTCCGTGCAGGTATTTTTCCACGAGTTCCATATCGCGGGTAAAACGGGATTGCGTCTTGGCCAGCACCACATCGAATTTATGTTCGCTTGCGGCTTGTATCATCGAATTGAAAGCCGGACGGTTCCGGTCGATGCCGGAATAATCCTCATCCGAATAAATCTGGTAAATATCAAATCCTTTCTCAATGGCGTACTGGATCAGCATCGATTTCTGGTTCTGAATGCTTTCCGATTCGCCAATTTTATATTCATCTTCTTTGCTCAGGCGGCAATAAATTGCCGCTTTCATGATTTGCACCTTTCTTTTTGTGCACAATCGTCCATGCGAAACATACCGCATTCTCCCCTCAAATTCAAGGATGCCAAATCAGGCGCAGGATTTTGAAAGAGCGGTATTGGACAGTTCATCGACGATATATCGTTCAAATTCCTTTTGAAAATGTTCTTTGCGCTGTTCGTTGTTGTCCGAACAAAATTTTTCGTGCAGAATAAAAGGAGTTTTTTCCATCGAATCCCCCTTTTCGGTTCACTTGATTGTGATATGTGTCACTTCAGTCTATTTCCAGTCGGCGAAATTCAGAACTTTTCAACCAGTCAATATGGCTTATAAACTAAAAAAGCCTCTGAGGACGACTCCCAAATGGGAAGAGTCCTCGGAGGTATTCGTTTAGCGGGTGTTCTGCTGTCTGCGAGCGTCCTTCCGCACAGCTTTCTGTCCGCATCAAAAATATTTTCGGATGGTCGGAACAAGGATATTCCGATTGATTAACTTTGCGATACTGTTCATGTTGTAGTTGGTTCATTGCAGTTTCAGCTTACAACAAAAAATGAGATAGGCACCCCTTTCGGGGAAGTCTATCTCATTTTTTTGTTGGGGCTATTTTGCAACAGCCCCCCTTTATAACAACCCTGCCTTACAGTTTGGGAGAAACGCTTAGTGCTTCAGTTCCAGCAGCGCATCGCCCTGCTTTACGGCACCACTGGCTTTAGCCGCGACAGCGGCATAGTCATCAGTATTGCAGACAATGAGCGGTGTGGTCACGGGATAGCCTTCGGCCTTAATGGCTTCCAGCTCAAAGCGGATCAACGGCTGACCTTTCTTCACCTTGTCACCCTCGTTGACGAGGTAGGTAAAGTGCTTGCCACCCAGCTTGACCGTATCGATGCCGATGTGCATCAGCAGTTCGGCACCGTCAGTCGTGGTCATGCCCACGGCATGGTGGGTCTCAAAGGTGGAGGAGATCTCACCGTCAGCAGGTGCCACCAGTTCACCATCGGTGGGCTCAATGGCAATGCCGTCCCCCAGCGCACCGCTGGCAAAGGCTTCATCCTTCACATCGGCCAGCGGGACAACGGTGCCGGTGAGGCAGGCTGCAAGCACGGTATCCTTTGCGGCTGCTGCCGGAACTGCGGGGGCCGCTGCCGGAGCGGGGGCTGCGGTCGCCGCCGGAGTCTTAGGTGCATTTTCCAGATAGTCTTCCAGCTTTGCCTTGATGACAGCCACCTTGGGGCCGTACACCACCTGAATGCCGTTGCCCTTGCAGATGACGCCGGAAGCGCCGGAAGCCTTGAGCACATCCTGCCGGACCAGCGCAGCGTCCTTGACGGTGCAGCGCAGGCGGGTGGCACAGCAGTCCACGTCGGACAGGTTGTCGGTGCCGCCCAGACCTTCCACGATCAGGGCGCTGACCGGGTCATCCCCTGCGGGGGCGGTGCTGCCGGAAGCGGCGCTGCGGGCGTTCACGTCCGCACGGGTGTACAGCTTGACTTCCTCGGCATCATCGCGGCCCGGGGTCTTGTAGTCAAACTTGGAGATCATAAAGCGGAAAATGATGTAGTACAGTACAAAGTACACCGCACCGACCACGACCACCCACATCCAGTGGGTCTTGGCGTTGCCCTGCATCACACCGAACAGCACCAGGTCGATGAGACCGCCGGAGAAGGTCATGCCCACGCCCACATTCAGAATGTGCATCAGCATGAAGGACAGGCCCGCCAGCACGCAGTGCACGGCGTACATGGGCAGTGCCACAAAGATGAAGGTGAACTCCAGCGGCTCGGTGATGCCGGTGAGGAAAGCCGTCAAGGCGGCAGACAGCAGCAGGCCGCCTGCCACCTTTTTCTTTTCCGGCTTGGCGCACTGGTACATCGCCAGCGCCGCGCCGGGCAGACCGAACATCATAAAGGGGAACTTACCGGCCATGAAACGGGTAGCGCTGACCGAGAACACAGTGGTGGACTTGGAAGCCAGCTCGGCAAAGAAGATGTTCTGTGCGCCGGTCACGGTGACGCCATCGATGATGGCGGTGCCGCCCACAGCGGTCTGCCAGAACGGCATATAGAACACATGATGCAGTCCAAAGGGGATCAGCGCACGCTCCAGCAGGCCGTAAATAAAGGTGCCTGCGTAGCCGGAAGCCAGCACCAGTGCACCCAGCGCGGCAATACCGCTTTGCACCACCGGCCAGATGTAGAACATGGCGATGCCGACCACCAGATACACGATGGAGCTGATGATGGGCACAAAGCGGGTACCGCCGAAGAAGGCCAGCACCTGCGGCAGCTCGATCTTATAGAACTTGTTGTGCAGCGCCGCCACGCCCAGACCGACCACGATGCCGCCGAACACACCCATTTGCAGGGTTGTGATACCCAGCATGGTGGTGGTGGAGTTGGCAGGCATCGCTTCTACGCCGCCTGCCGCATTGATCATTGCCTGAATGGCTGTATTCATAATAATATAGGCCACTGCACCGGACAGGGCGGCCACCTCTTTTTCCTTGCGGGCCATGCCGATGGCCACGCCCATGGCGAACAGCAGCGCCAGATTGTTGAACACGGCGCTGCCGGTCTGGCTCATCACGTCCAGAATGGTGTAGATCAGGGTACCGGGGTGGATGACGCTGTTCAGGCCATAGGCCGCCAGCATGGTTTCGTTGGTGAACGAGCTGCCGATACCCAGCAGCAGGCCCGCTACAGGCAGCAGTGCAATGGGCAGCATAAAGCTGCGTCCCACGCGCTGCAGCACGCCAAAGATCTTGTCTTTCATCTTCAGTTCTCCTTTTCTCAAGTTCGTATCCAGCATATATATCCACACAGGAAAGACCTGTGGAGAATCAAAGGTGGAGCAAGAAAGCTTACTTCCCCATCCGAATCCGTTTCAGATGGATCGTAAGGAACACCAGTTCCTCGTCCGAAAGCTCCTTGTGCCAGGTGTTGCGGACATACTCCGCAATGCAGCAGGCGCATTTGTAGTGTTCGCTGCAATTGCGGGCAATCAGGGCGCGGAACACTTCGTCGTGGGTATCGTTTTCCTGCTCCTGTTTTCCTTGAAATACGCGTTGCGCAAAAAAGCGCAAATGTACTGTAAAGCGGCTGAAATCCAGTGCATCCCGGTCAAAATGGCAGTTGTAAAAGTATTCCACTACCTGCACGCAGCCATCCACAAAGCGGGTGACATCGTTCACCACGCTCATGGTGGTGTTGAGCTCTGCGTTGACGATGTGCAGCGCAATGAAGCCGCCCTCGTCGTCCGAAAGGTCTGCATGGCAGCGCTGGCGGATGGTGGCAAGGCACTCCATACCAAGGCGATACTCTTCCGGGTAGAATTCCCGAATGGGAGCCATCAGCGGGTTGGAAAAGCGAATCCCCTGCTCGCTGCGCTGGATGGCAAAGCTGATGTGGTCGGCCAACGTGATGAGCAGGCTTTCGTTCAGCGGGTAGTTCACCCGGCTGCGGATCATTGCCACCAGCTCATCGGTGAGCAGCAGATGCTCATACGGGATCTGTTCCAGAAGTTCCACCAACTTCTGCTGCACGGCAGGGCTGGTCATGCGGTAGCTGCGCTCCACGGTTTCAGCCTCGATTTTATAGCCCGGCTTAACGCCAAAGCCCAGACCGCGCCCGGTGACGATCAGCTCACAGCCCGTGGGATCCACCACGCGCAGAATGTTGTTGTTGATCGGTTTTTTGACGGTATATTGCATTGTTTCTCCTCCTCAAGTTGAAAAAGGCAATAAAAAAAGACCATCCTCGACACAGCAAACATACCGAAGGCTGAAACACGCTTTCGGCTTGTGCTATGCAGAGTTGGTCTAGCCCGCCAAACGGTAACAATCCAACGACGCTGCTCACGTACAATTTTCTTTTTTGTAAGGCACGAACAAATTAAGCACTTGAATGGAAATTTATTCTATGCTTGATTACAATACCATATTCTTTGCGGAGTGTCAAGATGGGAACGGATTTCTTTTTCACTTTATCAATTTTGCCCAAACTCAGGTGATTTTCTACAGCAAATTGACAAGTAAGAATATTCCTTTTTTGCTTTATATGTGCAGTTGTTTTCAATCGAGATCATTGCGGAGAAAGCTGTGCTCCATCTCGTAACTCATCACCTTCACAAAAAGCGGTCAAGAATTGCTGCCCTATATACAAAAAAGCCGCCGAGGACACCTCCACAATGGGAAGAGTCCTCGGCGGTATTCGTTTATCAGGTGTGCTGCGGTCTGAGAACGTCCTTCTGTACAGCTTTCTATCCGCATCAACGATATTTTCGGAGGGGCGGTACAAAAATATTCAGATTGATCAGCTTGGCGATAAAGGGATGCTATTTTGCAACAGCCCCAAAATCAGCTTTTTCTTAATTACAGCTGGCCCATAGCATGCTTTGCAGCCAGCATACCAAAGGTGTAGCAGCGGCCCAGGGACAGGCCGGTCTGGTGGAACGGATAGTCCGCGCCGCCGTAGAACACACCGCCTACGTTGCCCACGCAGTACAGGCCGTCGATGACGTTACCGTCAGCGTCCAGAGCCTGGCCGTTGGCGTTGGTGTTCACGCCGCTGTCGATGGAGGACACGCGGATGTGCTTGCGCACGCCCCAGAAGGGAGCCTTCTCGATCTTGTGCATGTAGGCGCTCTTCTTGCCGAAGTCCGCATCGGTCCCCTGATCGCACAGCTCGTTGTAGCGGTCAATGGTCTTTTGCAGCTCATCGGCGGGCACGTCCAGCAGAGCAGCCAGCTCCTCGATGGTGTCGGCCTTATAGGTGTCGATCAGGTTGGTGAACACGCCCTGCGGGTTCTCCACGGCACCGGGGATGTACTTGGTCATCACCTGCTCCGGCACGGGGCTGTTGGCGTAGCTCATGTAGTCGCTGTCGTAGATCTGGCAGTACCAGCCCAGAGAGCCGTCCGGGTGGTTGGCATCCACGTTGGCACCGTTGTAGCGGGGCAGATACTTGGTGATGTTGCCCATGTAGACAAAGCCGGTGTCCTCGTTGCAGAAGCGCTTGCCCTCCATGTTGACGTACAGGAAGGGTTCCTCGTACATCAGGCCGGAGTCGAAGTCATGCATCATCTTGGTGTGGCCCAGATTCTCCATCTTGGCGCCTGCGTCGATGGCCATGATGTGACCGTCGCCGGTCTTCTGGTACTGCTTCTTGTCGTAGCCGTCCACGTCCGGGCACCAGCGCTTGACCATGGCCTCGTTGTTCATGTAGTCGCCGGTGGCCAGGATAACGCCCTTGGAGGCGTTGAACTGGATGTACTTGCCGCTCTCATCCTTGGCGATGACGCCGGTCACCTTGCCGTCGGCGTGCACCAGCTTGACGGCGGGGGTGTTGAAGAAGGTCTCCAGATTGGAGTTCTTGGCCTGCACATTCTCCAGCACGGTGGCCAGCACGTCGCCCACGTTCTTGGGCTTGGGGCCGATCCACGGTGCAAAGAAGTAGCAGTGCTCATCGCCGAAGTCGTAGGTGTCCATGCGGTCCTTCCACACACCGGTCAGGTCCTGGCTGGTGCACATGTAGGCAAAGATCTCCTTCTCGTCGTTGTGCAGCAGGTCGGAGGGGTTCTTGTTGCTGTCCACGAGGCTGCCGTCGCCGTACTCGGTCTGGTCGGTCAGACCGGCGCGGTTCAGATACCACATCAGGGCCTCTTCGGAGTTCTCGACGTAGGCGTTCAGCAGGCTGGTGTCGGCGCGCCAGTCGCACAGGCCGTTGGTCATGTGCACCCACATCTTCTTGCCGGCCTCGGTGGACTTGGACTTGATGATGGCGGAGCCGCAGTTGCCCTGGCTCACCACGATGCTCTGCTTCTGCAGCAGGGCCACATGGCCGCCCAGCTCGGCTGCCCAGCCTGCTGCGGGCACACCGGCTGCACCGGCACCCACAACGACCACGTCAAAGTCCTTGGTCTCGTCCGGGGTGATGTCGCCCAACTCCACCACAGAGGACTCCACTTCCTCGGTGGTCAGTCCTTCGGGCACAACGGTCTCAGCTTTGTTGGCCTCGGTGGGGGCAACGGCCACGCCCTTGGCCTGATTGATGCAGCTCTCGGCAGCCTTTTTGATGGCGTCGGAGGTGATGGTAGCGCCGGAGTGGCCATCCACCTCGCTGGACTGTGCATCCAGGATCTTCTTCACCATCTCATCGGCGATATCGGCACCGTAACCCTTGGTTTCGTTTGCCACATCGATCTGCACATCGGTAATGGTATCTGCATTGAAGGTCATGGTCACAGTGACAGGCGTTGTGGTGTTGATACCGGTAGCAGTGGCGCTGTAGGTGCCTGCGGTATAGGTACCGGCAGCAGTGCTGGCAGCGGTGCTGCCAGAAGCTGCGCTGTTGCCGCAGCCGGCCAGCAGGCCTGCGGCAGCTGCACCCAAGGTAGCAGTGCGCAGGAAGTTGCGACGGGAAATCTTTTCGCTCATAATCGTTCTCCTTGCCTTTTCTTCGTGTGATCCGTGTTTGGCAGCAAAGTCCGCAGACTTTGTTACTGGATAAACAAAGCTTACACGTTAGAGCAGCGCGAAGGTCAAGGGCTGTTTTGACAAAAATATCACAAGAATTTGTCTGATCTAACAAATTCTCGTGATATTGCAATTTTATGTATATATTTTTGTCCGCGTCAGATGGTAATTCACGATGCTCCCATCGGGCTGCTCCCGGCTAGCAGCGATGCTGCTGAAGGTCTCGCCCACCGCACGGAACCCGCGCTGCACGATCTCCGCATGCAGGTCGTCCAGTGAGTCCCACCCAAAGGACCCGCGATAATCCTTTTTCCAAATGGTAGTCAGATAGTCTCCGCCGCACACCACCTCCACATGCTTTGTGCGCTTCAGCCCCAGCCTGCGAGCGGCATCGGCCTCAATCATAAGGCCGTAGTCGTACTCGTTGCGTCCCACCCGAAACTGCTCCATCACCCGCCGGGGCAGGCGGCTCACCCAGCGGGTCGCAGGCATACATTCCAGCCATTCAGCCTTTTCCTGCTGCAATTCTTTATCCCGGTCTGCTGCTTCTTCCTGTGAGAAGGTCAGTCGCCACATTTCCGGGAAATTCTGCACCCAGATGCGCCCAGCATTCTGTTCCAGTGTGCGGTACTGCTCCCGCTTGTGTTCCAAAAAACGGATGGCCAGTTCGTCCAGCACCTGCCTGCGCCGCAGCTGGGCGATCTGATGGTTGAACATGGCATCGCTCTGCTCCACCGTGGGTGCGCCGATCAGCTCCCGGCATTCTTCCAGCGAGAGCTCTGCCGCCCGCAGTTCCCTGCACAGGTTGAACCGCCGGGTATCAGTGACTGTATAGTAACGATAGCCGGTATCCTCGTTGACCTCGGGGTGGATCAGGCCCATTTTTTCGTAGTAGCGCAAAGTATGGGTTGTGACACCAAGCAGAGATGCCATCTCACTGATGGTATAGCGCATAACAGTAAGCTCCTTTCCGAGCAGCAGAACCTTAGAGCTGCTCGAATGTTATTTTTCTATCCATCCTTATTATATCGTATCCGCGCACCGTTTCAAGTAAAAAAACTTTGCCGTTCTCTGCCGGAAAATACCGGGCAGCAAAAGCAGGGCGTTGACTTGGATGCCGTGACCGGCAGAGAGTAGGACTGAGTTTTAACAGAATAAATCCAACATCTTAAACCTGCTGCATAAACAAAAATTCGCCTATTATAAGTATGACTTATTCGGCGCAAAAATCAGTTCTCGAACGTTCCAAATTGGCATATTTTAGACGATTATACGATTATTTTTTCGGTTTGGTTATTTTGTTCCCCGTGGCCGGAGCAGGCCCTGCGGGCCAACATCCACTGCCAGATCTCGCTGGCACTCAACCGCATCTACACCGAGTGGTACCCCAGCAAGGGCTACACTTTCAACATCACCAACTCCACCAGCTACGACCAGTATTACGTTCACGGACGCACCGTGTTCGATGTGATGGTGCGCATCACCAACGATATCTTCAACACCTATATCCGCAAGACCGGCACCGTAAACCCCTACTACTCTGAATACTGCGACGGTAAATCGGTCACCTGCCCGGGTCTCAAGCAGTGGGGCACCGTGACGCTGGCCAATCAGGGCCGTAACGCCTTGCAGATCCTGAAGTATTACTACGGCAACGACATCGAGATCATCCGCACCTCGAACATCCAGTCCATCCCCCAGAGCTACCCCGGTTCGCCCATCCGGCAGGGCGACAGCGGCACAGCGGTGTTCACCCTGCAACGCCAGCTGAACCGCATCACCAAGGACTATCCCTTCCTCGGCCTGCTGACTGTGGACGGCGTGTTCGGGGCCAAGATGGCCGCCACGGTCAGGGCGTTCCAGAAGCAGTTCAACCTGACCGCCGACGGCGTAGTCGGACGACAGGCATGGTACAAGATCAGCTATATCTATGTGTCGGTCAAGGATCTTGCGGAGCTGACCAGCGAGGGCGAGGTGTCCAGCGGCACTCTCTCGGACGGCACATGGGGCGGCACCGTACTGCGCACCGGCTCCACCGGCAGCGCCGTGGAACAGCTGCAGTTCTGGCTGAATACGCTGGCACAGTATGAGTCTTCCATCCCATCGTTAACAGTGGACGGCGTTTACGGCACTGGAACGGCCAACACGGTGCGGGCCTTCCAGCGCAAATACGGCCTGACCGTGGACGGCGTGGTGGGCCGTGACACATGGACCGCGCTGTACGACCAGTTCCGCAGCATCCAGTCCGACAACGGCACTCCCAATGCCTACCCCGGCACCGCCCTGCGGGAGGGTGCAAGCGGACAGAATGTGCGGCTGGTGCAGTTCTGGCTCAAGATCGCGCGCACGGTGTACTCGAACCTGAACAACATCACGGTGGACGGCAAGTTCGGCAGTGCCACCACAGCGGCAGTCAAGCGGTTCCAGACCTACTTTGGCCTGACCAGCGACGGTGTGGTGGGCCGCACGACATGGAACAAGCTATACGAGGTGTACAACGACATCGCCAACAAGCTGCTGTCGTCCAGCCTGCGCCCCGGCGAGTACCCGGGCGTGCTGCGCAAAGGCTCTTCCGGCACAGCGGTGCGGGAGCTGCAGTTCTACCTCTACCTCATGAGCGCCTACGAGAGCAGCATCCCGGCCATTGGCATCGACGGACAGTTCGGTGCTTCCACCGAAACTGCCGTACGGGCCTACCAGCGCTTTGCGAGGCTGACTGTAGATGGCATCGTGGGACGTACCACATGGAACAGCCTGTACGACAAGGCGTCCACTCTGCGGACATCCGGGCCGGTGGTCACCCTGAAACGCCTGCCCTACCCCGGTACCCCGCTCACAGTGGGGTCTTCCGGCAGTGCAGTGCTCTACTACAGCCTGCTTTTGCAGCGCATTGCCTACTACTTTACCAGTGTGGAGAACCCGCCCCTCTCCGACCAGTACACCGACGAGACTGCCGCCGCCACCCGCAGCGCACAGGAGCTGCTGGGCCTGCCGGAGACCGGCATTGCGGATGCCGACACATGGACAGCTGTGGAAGCGCTGAGCCTGCAGCTCGCCGCCGAAATGCCCAACCCCGACCGCAGCATCGGGCATGGCCCGGTCTACCCGGGCCGGGCCATCGGCGCGGGCAGCGTGGGGCCGGACGTGGCGCAGGTGGAGACATGGCTGAACGGGCGTTCCTGCCTGTACTGCACCGAGGGCTATGTGACCGAGAACCGCCGCTTCGGCCCGGAAGAGACTGCCGCCGTCCGGCTGGCACAGCAGCGGGCCGGGCTGCTGGTGACCGGCACCGTGGACCGCGGAACATGGGCCGCGCTGCAGGCCCAGAGCTGCCCACACTGCAGCAAGGAGGAATGAGCGATGGCACGACTTCTGATCTACGATGCCTACGAGAACAAGGTATACACCTATGCAAACCTGAACGAGAACGACCCCATGCCCTACAGCACCGGCACCACCCTGCGGGTGCGGGAATTCCGTGGCAAATCCGCCAGCCCCACCCTGTGGACCACCATTGCAGCCATGGAAGCGTGGAACCTGACCCGCCGCAAGTACGGCAAGGGCATCCCGGTGGGATATGCCTTCCGCCGCATCTGGGAGGGCGGCCACGGCACCCGCAGCCAGCACTACGCGGGCGTATCCTTTGACGTGGGCCAGAGCCTGACCCGGACCGCCCGCACGGCCATCTACAACGCAGCCCGGGGCACCGGGGCATGGGGCTATGTGGAGCCGCTGAGCCAGACCCCCACATGGGTGCACATGGACCGCCGCTACGGCACGCCCGCCTGCAGCGGCACCACCGCCGGGTATCCTACCCTGAGGCGGGGAAGCCGCGGCTGCTATGTGATGATTCTGCAGGACGCGCTTTCCACGCTGGGCTACCAGACCGGGAGCCGCATCGACGGCATCTTTGGTGCCCGGACGGAGGAAGCGCTGAAAGGCTTCCAGCGGCGCACAAGCCTGCGTGTGGACGGTGTGTGCGGCTGCAACAGCTGGAAAAAGATCAGCACCGCCGTCATCGGCGTGGGACGGACAAAAACGACGATCGATTGATAAACCCTCTCAGTCTCGCTTCGCTCGCCAGCTCCCCCGAAAGGGGGAGCTCTTTTGCATCTGATGGTTTGCACTCATAAAGCTCGCCCTTCGGGAGAGCTGGCACGGCGTCAGCCGTGACTGAGAGGGTTTTCTTCCCGTGAAACATCCTTCGCTTCCCATCACCGAAAGTTGAAACTTTCTCCCGCATCTGCCCTTTTCGTTGCGCGGTTTGGAAAAACGTGCTAAAATAGCTCTATTATTAAAATGGTTCATGTTGAAAACAAGAGGATTTGAGGGGTATTGTATCATGGAATTTTCCAAACGACTGGACTTGTTCGGCGACGAGATCTTCGCCGCACTGAACGAACGCAAGGTAGCTCTGGAAGCACAGGGCCGTACCATTTATAATCTGAGCGTCGGCACGCCGGACTTCGCGCCTGCCGAGCACATCCGCAAGGCCATGATGGATGCCGCTGCCGACCCGCAGAACTGGAAGTACAGCCTGCGCGACCTGCCTGAGCTGCTGGATGCTGTGTGCGGCTACTACAAGCGCCGCTTCGGCGTAGAGATCACGCCGGATCAGGTGGCCAGCTGTGCGGGCAGTCAGGAGGGCGTGGGCCACATTGGTATGGTGCTGTGCGACGAGGGCGACACCGTGCTGCTGCCCACTCCCTGCTACCCGGTGTTCATCGCGGGCAGTCTGCTGGGCGGCGCAAAGCCGTGGTATTACCCGCTGACCAAGGAGCACGGCTTCCTGCCTTATGTGAAGGACATCCCGGAGGATGTGGCCCGCAAGGCAAAGTATATGATCGTTTCCCTGCCCGCAAACCCAGTGGGCAGCGTCGGCTCCCCGGAGCTGTACGCCGAACTAGTGGCCTTTGCCAAAAAGTATGACATTCTCATCATCCACGACAACGCCTACAGCGACATTATCTTTGACGGGGCCGTGGGCAACAGCTTCTTCAATACGCCGGGTGCCATGGATGTGGGCGTGGAGTTCTTCAGCCTGTCCAAAAGCTTCAACGTCACCGGTGCACGCATCAGCTTTCTTGTAGGCCGGAGAGACGTGGTAGCTGCCTTCAAGAAACTGCGCGGCCAGATCGATTTCGGCATGTTCCTGCCGGTGCAGAAAGCGGCCATCGCCGCCCTGACCGGCCCGCTGGACATGGTAAAAACGCAGTGCGGCCTGTACCAGCAGCGCCGCGACGCTCTGTGCGGCGGCCTGCGTTCCATTGGCTGGAATGTGCCGGACAGTCACGGCAGCATGTTCGTGTGGGCACCCATCCCGGCAAAGTACGCAAAGAGCATGGACTTCTGTCTTGACCTTGTGGAAAAGAGCGGTGTGCTGTGCACGCCGGGTTCCAGCTTTGGCCCGCTGGGCGAAGGCTACGTGCGCTTTGCCCTCACCCTGCCGCCAGAGCGCATTGCCGAGGCGGTGCAGTCCATCAAGGCAAGCGGTATCCTGAACTAAAAAATAACGGGAACGTCCATGCGGCGTTCCCGTTATTTTTATGCGTTTACAATATTCTCTCCCGTGCCATCCAGCCATGTGCGCAGGTTGTTGGCAGTAATATCCATCAGCCGCTGCAGGGCTTCGTTGGTGGCCCACGCGATGTGCGGTGTCAGCAGGGCATTCGGCAGGCCGCGCAAAGGGCTTGCCTGCGGCAGCGGTTCAGTGCCAAAAGCATCGGCACCGTAAAAGCCAAGCTTCCCGTTTTTCAGCGCATCGGCCACGGCCTGCTCGTCCACCAGTGCACCGCGGGCGGTGTTCAGCAAGATCATGCCGGGCTTTGCCTTTGCAAGGGTGGCCGCGTTGATCAGCCCCCGTGTTGCAGGTGTTGCCGGGCAGTGCAGGCTGAGCACATCGCTGCGGGCAAGCAGGGTGTCAAGATCCACGAATTCCACACCGTCGGCTTCGTACTCCGGCCGAACGGTGCGGGTGCACACCAACACCTCCATGCCAAAGGCCTTGGCAATGCGGGCGGTCTGCCGGCCAATGCTGCCGTAGCCATAGATGCCAAAGGTCTTGCCCAGCAGTTCCACCTGCGGCAGCAGACCGTAGGCCGCAGGCTCCTCGGTGCGCCATTGGCCGTCCTGCACAAGGCGATGGTAACGGTCGGCGCACTGGCAGATGGCCAGCAGCAGGCTGAAAGTCATCTGTGCCACACTGTAAGTAGAATAGCCCGGCACGTTGGCTACCGGCACGCCATGGCGGCGGCAGGCCTTCAGATCAAGGTTATCCGTGCCGGTGGCAATGATGCCCACCCACCTGAGCTTCGGGCACTGGGCCAGAACGGCTTCGTCGATGCGACACTTATTCAGGAACACGATCTCCGCATCCCCGATGCGCGGCACCACCTCTTCCTGCGCAGTGCGCCCATAGCGGGTGATGTCCGGCACAAGCGCCTTCACACCCGACCAGTCCAGATCTCCCTGCTGTATGGCATAATCTTCCAGAACCACTGCTTTCATTTCAACTTCCTCACTTTCACATCATACGGGATACAGTGCCAGCACGGTGCCCTGCGGGCTTTCGCGGCTTTCCAGCGCGGCATAGCCTCGAGCCAGCAGGATGGCAATGTGCACCCGGTCGGCCAGCGGGAGCCATATCGGCGGCACATTCTGCGCAAGGCACCCGGCCTGCAGCAGAAAACACGGTGCCAGACTGTCCAGCGGACGGATAGCCCGCAAAGCAAACCCCTGACGCAGATACAGCGGGATCAGCTCTTCTGCCGCACATTCCACCACGGCCCACCGTGCCCGCTGCCGTGCAAGAAACTCCTGCCGGGCAGCAGCCGCAGCCAGCAGCGGCGCAAGGGTCTCGGCGGCATGGCCGTCCGGCCCGGCTGCCGGGGTCAAAAAATATCCACCTGACGTGCGGTTCCAGCCCAGAAAGCGGCGCAGCGCAGCCGCCGCTGCCACATCGGCATCCATGGGCAGCAGGATGCACCCGGCTCCCGGCACACCGCGTGTACTGTACACGCCCCACACCTCGCCTACCGTCAGCATCCGCAGCACCTCGCTGCGCGGACGGTACACACTGCTCACTTCGCTCTGCGCCAGCCGGCAGAATTCCTCCGCCGAAAGCCGCCTTACCTGCCGCGTGCGCGGCGGGTCACAAACCTGGATCATTTGGTTTCCCCCATTCTTTTTCAGTATGCATCCAGCATACCGGACCGGGGGCGAGAATCGGCGCGAAACAGGGCCGCTTTTTTTGTTTTACAGATCCAGCGTTACATCCTCGCTCAGCACCTGACCAATGGGCTTTGCAATGCACAGGTCGGCTTCCGCATCTGCCCCGGTGGGCTGCATATTGATGACCACCAGATGGTCGCCCCGGAAGTACCGGGTCAGTCCTGCCGCCGGGTACACCACAAGGCTTGTGCCGCCGATGATCAGGGTATCCGCATGGCGGATGGCGTTCACCGCGCCGGACAGCACCTCCTCGTCCAGCCCTTCTTCATACAGCACCACATCCGGCTTGACGATGCCGCCGCACTCGGTGCAGCGGGGCACACCGGTGCTGTTGGCAATGAAATCCACATCGTAGAACTTACCGCAGCGGGTGCAGTAGTTGCGCAGGGTGCTGCCGTGTAGCTCGTACACCGTGCGGCTGCCCGCCGCCTGATGCAGGCCGTCGATGTTCTGGGTAACGACCGCTTTCAGCCTGCCCTCCCCTTCCAGCTTTGCCAGCCGCAGGTGGGCCGCGTTGGGCTTTGCCCCCTTCACGATGAGCTTATCGCGGTAAAAACGGTAAAACTCCTCCGGGTTCTCCTCCCAGAAGGTATGGCTCAGGATCGTTTCCGGCGGGTAGGCGTACTTCTGATGATAAAGTCCGTCCACACTGCGGAAGTCCGGGATACCGCTCTCGGTGGAAACGCCCGCCCCGCCAAAGAACACGATGCTGCTGCTTTTGGCAATGATCTCTTCCAATGCCTGTACCATAACAAAAAACGCCCCTTTCGCTGCGGAAATATTTGTGTTAGTATAGTTTTAAGTATAACACAAACTCACAGGAAAGGAAGCGCAACTTTTGAACGTCTGGTATGTGAACAGCATTCTGGGAACCTTCCGGCTGGAAGAGGGAAACGATGCCATCTGCGGGCTGACCCTCTGCCCGGACGGCGTACCGGAACTGGAACCGCTGCCCCGCAAGGTGTGCGAGACACCGCTTTTACAGGAAGCCGAGGAGCAGCTGAACGAATATTTTGCCGGGGCGCGCAGGGAATTCGATCTGCCGCTGGCCCCCAAGGGCACCCCCTTCCAGAAGGCCGTCTGGGCCGAGATGAACAAGATCCCCTACGGTGAGACCCGCACCTACGGCCAGCTGGCCGCCGCTGTTGGCAAACCCAAGGCCAGCCGTGCCGTGGGCGGTGCC
>OFMX01000638.1_pt1 | contig 33212 bp, 35 predicted proteins | sample 1541901 | NCBI WGS metagenome assembly OFMX01 (sample SAMN04209222, study PRJEB22552) | human gut metagenome | biome: gut; material: feces | host: Homo sapiens | place: USA: Oklahoma | reverse complement strand
GGCAGAAAACGGATCATATCGCTTTCGCGTCTGCGGACGCGAAACTCTGCGAGGCTTTTCAATAGGCTGAAAAAAGAGCCGCGGAAGCGGCTCTTTTCGCTTGATCGGAAGGGGGACTCAGACCTCGTGACTCTCCTCGGCCCAGAGCTTTTCAGCCTCCGGCTTCCAGCACGCGGCGTAGGCATGGCACTTATCGCACAGATGCTCGGCGCTCTCGGGCGCCTCGAGGTCGGTGGAATGTGCGCCGGCGCGCTTGACCATCTCGGGCAGGCGCTCGGGGTTTTCCAGCATCGGGCAGGGGCGCAGCAGGTTATCGTTGAAGGGCTGGCCCCTGCGGTACTCCAGGAACAGCGGCTGTCGGAGACATTCGAGGAAGCTCTTTTCGCGGATGTTCGCGCCGGAGTAGTGGATGAAGACGCAGGGCTCGACGTCGCCCGCGGCGTTGATGTGGCAGTAGAGCTTGCCGCCGGCGATGCAGCCGTTCGTGAACTCGCCGTCGTTCTGGAAGTCGATGGCGAAGATCTCCTTGCCGCCGGTGAGACCGCGGATCTCGCGCACGCGGTCCTTCATATAGGCACGCTGCTCGGGCGTGAGCAGCAGGTCGGTCGCCGCGCCCATGCCGACGGGCATATAGTGGAAGTACCACGCGAAGTAGCAGCCCTTGGAGATGAGCAGATCGAGGAACTCGTCGCTCGTGACGACCCGGTAGTTCTTACTCGTGTAGCAGATGGACACGCCGAACGGAATGCGGTTTTTGTGCATGAGGTCCATCGCCGCGAGCGCCTTTTCAAAATGGCCCGCGCCGCGGCGGCCGTCGTTGGCGTCCTCAAAGCCCTCGATGCTGACCGAGACGATGAAGTTGCCCACGCGCTTGAGCTCGTCGCAGAACGCCTGGTCGATGAGCGTGCCGTTGGTGAAGGCGTGGAAGGCGATGTCGCGGTGCTTTTCGCACAGACGGAAAATGTCCGCCTTGCGCATGAGCGGCTCGCCGCCGGTGAAGAGACAGGCGTGGGTGCCGAGCGCTGCACCCTCGGTCAGCACGCGGTCCATCTCCTCGAAGGTCAGGTTCTGCTTGTAGCCGTACTCCGCCGCCCAGCAGCCCGCGCAGCGCATATTGCAGGCGCTCGTCGGGTCCATGAGGACGATCCACGGGATGTTGCAGTCGTATTTTTCGGAGTTCGTCCGCGCCTGCTGGAAGCCGCGGAAGCCGCCCTCGTAGGCGGCGGCCGTCAGGAAGGTCCGGAGAAGATACGGGTCGCACTCGCGCAGCAGACGCTCGGCATAGTGCGCCCACTTGCTGTTCGGGTCGTTTGCGATCTTGTGCAGCATCGCAAAGGTCTCCGGCTCCCAGACGCTCGAGTGGATCCTCTGCACCATACTGACAAGGTCGTCGGCGACCTTGCCGACGTCCTGCGTCCGGCTTTTCCTGATGAGTGAGTCGAGCATCGTCTCAAACGCCTTGCGTTCGGCGGCGTGGGCGAGCTTTTCGGTTACGGTCATGGTTCCGTGCGCTCCTTTCAGCGTCCTGTTTGTGATCAAAATTTTGCCGTGTTCGGCGGGCTTGCCATTTGTTCCCTCATGGTAGCATTTGCAAAGAGGGACAAAAATAGACAAACAGGCGCATTTCACACAAAAACCGGGCACTCGCCGAAAATTGCCCAAATCGGCTCTCTTGCGGAAATTACGGAAGCAGCGCTATAATAATGCCGCAGAACGAAAAAAATACCATTGCTTCCGTTTTGGAAAGCGACGGGGAGGAGGAATCACTTTGGAGCGGAATACAGCCTCTGTGAGAGCGGCGGACGAGCGGCTTGACGCGCTGCTCGGCCATCGCGGCGCGGCGACCGTTTCGCTGCTGTTTGCTTTGTCGGACGGCGCGAAGCGCTTCGGCGTGCTCCGCTCACAGATGGGGCGGATGTCGCAGAAAACGCTGGTGGCGGAGCTGCGGGCGCTGGAGCAGCTCGGCGCGGTGGAACGCATCGTTTTCGCGGAGATCCCGCCGCGCGTGGAATATTCGCTGACCGCGGCAGGCGAGGAGCTGGTCCCGCTGCTGCGCGCGGTGGAGACATGGTGTGCGAGGCGCACGGGAAGGGTGGAGTGACATGGCAGTACGCACCAAGCAGGCGATCCGGCAGGCGTTCATTGAGCTGCTCAACGAGCGCCCGCTCGACAAGATCTCCGTGAAGGATATCGCCGAGCGCAGCACGGTGAACCGCAACACGTTCTATTACTACTACGCGGACATTTACGCGCTGGTGGAGGAAATCTTCCAGACGGAGACGCAGCTTTTCATGGAAAAGCTGCACAGCTATGCCTCGTGGGAGGAGGCGTTCCGCGAGGCGACCGCCTTCGTGTCTGAGAACAAGCGGGCGGTGCACCACCTGTTCAACTCCGGCAACCGGAACATTCTGGAGCATTATTATCATAAGGTCACCTACGCCGCCATGCTCTCCTATGTGCGCGGACAGGCCGAGGACCTGAGCGCTGCTGAGGAGGACATTCAGGCGCTCGCGCAGTTTTACGCCGCGGCGCTCTCCGGTATGACCGCCGACTGGCTGCGCGGCGGCATGAAGTCCAACGTGAACGACCACATCGACCGACTGGGACGGCTGCTGGAGGGCAACATCCGGCAGGCGCTCGAGCGCAGCTGCCGCTGATACGAAAAAAGGAGGACCGACCCCGGCGGGGGCGGTCCTCCTTATGTCTTACTGTGCGCTTGCGGGAGCGGGCAGGGCGTATTTGGCGGCGTAGCGCTGAAACTCGCTGCGGAAGGCGTGCGTATCGCTGTGCGCCGCGCGGAGCGTTTCGTGCAGATTGAGATTGTGCTGCGCGGCGTCGATGACGCAGCCGGCGATGTTGGAGCAGTGGTCGGAGGTGCGCTCGAGGTTCGTGAGCAGATCGGACCAGACGAAGCCGGCTTCGATGCTGCAATGCCCCTGCTGCATCCGCAGGATGTGGCGCGTGCGCATCTGCTCCTTGAGCGTGTCGATGACCTGCTCGAGCGGCTCGACCAGCTCGGCGAGGGCGACGTCCTGCCGCTCGAACGAGCGCAGCGAGAGGTCGAGGATCTCCCCGATGGCGGTGGCGAGCACGTCGTATTCGCGCGCGGCGGCGGCGGAGAAGGCGAGCGACTTGCCGCGCAGCTCCTCGGCGGATTCGAGAATGTTCACGGCATGGTCGGAAATGCGCTCAAAGTCCCCGATGGACTTCAAAAGCTCGGTGGCCTCCTCGCTCTCGTCCACGCCCATTTTGCGGGCGCTGAGCTGAACGAGATAGGTGCCGAGGATGTCCTCATAGTGATCGCAGCGCTCCTCGTCGTCGCGGATGCTTCGGGCGAGCGTGTCGGTGTATTCGGTGAAGGAGCGCAGAGCGTTGTTCAGCGCACGCACGGCGCACTGCGCCATTTCACAGGCGACGGCGCGGCTGCGGCTGAGCGCCAGCGAGGGCGCGGCGAGCAGACGCTCGTCCAGCTCGGAAACGGTTTCCGCACGCTTGCTGTCGGGAACGAGGCGGATGGCGAGCTTTTCGAGCAGATCGCCCGCGGGCAGCAGCATGGCTGTGCAGAGAAGATTGAACACCGAGTGCGCCACGGCGATGCCGGCGCGCGTGGCGCTCTCATCGAGCAGCGCGGGAGCAAGGACGGCACGCACGATGCAGAACACGCTCAGCAGCACGGCGACGCCGATGAGATTGAACAGCAGGTGGACGACCGCCGCGCGGCGGGCGTTCTTATTCGTGCCGACGGAGGAGAGCATGGCGGTGACGGTGGTGCCGATGTTCTGTCCCATGATGATGGGGATGGCGGCGGCATAGCTGACCGCGCCGGTGGCGGAGAGCGCCTGCAGGATGCCGACGGAGGCGGAGCTGGACTGGATGATGCCAGTGAGCACCGCGCCGACCAGCACGCCGAGGATTGGATTCCGGAAGGCAAGGAACAGATTCGTGAACGCGGGGACCTGCGAGAGGCCGGAGACCGCGCCGCTCATCGTCTCCATGCCGAACATGAGCGTGGCAAAGCCGAGGAGAATGGTGCCGGTGTCCTTTTTCTTTGCGTCCTTGCAGAACATATAGAAGACGATGCCGATGAGCGCGAGAACGGGCGTGAAGGAGCTGGGCTTGAGCAGCCGCAGCCAGACGCTCGAGCTCTCGATGCCGCCGAGGCTCAGAAGCCACGCGGTGACGGTGGTGCCGACGTTCGCGCCCATGATGACGTTGATGGCCTGCCGCAGCGTCATCAGCCCCGAGTTGACAAAGCCGACGACCATGACGGTGGTGGCGGACGAGCTTTGAATGATGGCCGTTACGCCGAGACCGGTCAGAAAGCCGACGAGCGGCTTGCCGGTCATCTGGTCGAGCAGCGAGCGCAGCCTGCTGCCCGCGCGGCGCTCCAGCGCCGAGCCCATCAGGCTCATGCCGAACAAAAACAGCGATAAGCCGCCGAGCATCGTCAGAAAATCAAAAATATCCATATTCCATCCCTCTTTTGTTTCCTTGATCTTACCCATTCTTGACCAAGCTAAAGCATAAGGGAGAAATGTCAAATCCGTTACCGCTCTTTTGTAAAATCCGTGTAAAATGAACAGCACCTGCCGGAAGGCAGGCGCTGCTTTGCGATGTGCGCTTCGTTCAGCTGATCCACTCGGGGCCGTTGATGTGGTAATCGCCCCACACGCCGTCATTGTTCTGCACGGCGACGCACTTTGAAAAACCGTAAGCGCCGAGCGCTGTGCGCCATTTGCTCGCGTCGAAGCTGACGGTGTTTTTGATGTTGTACTGCGTCATGGACGGGAGTTCCCCGCCCTCCGAGAGGCTGGGCAGATTGAATGTGACCGGATCGTCGGTCTCGGTGATGGTGAAGAGAACGCCGTTTTCCCACGCGGGGAAAGCATTCTCGCCCTCCAGACCGCTGACATAACCCTCCGCGCAAAGCTGCTCGTAGCTCAGCTCCATCGGCTCCGCGCCGTGAGACTGCGCGAAGGTCCATGCCACCGCGCTGCGCTCGGCGGGGGAGAGGGAGGTCGCGGCAAGATCGACGCTGATATACTCTACGCCGCTGCTGTTCAGCCCCTCGTCCTTGCCCCACAGGTCACCCAGCACGCGCAGATAGAGCGCGCAGCGGTCGTCAAATTCGTCCGGCAGGACGGTGATGCGCTCCACCTCGCCGAACAATGCGGGATAGCTCTCCAAAATATCGCCGCCGAAGGCGACCTCGACCAGCGCGCCGACGGCGAGCTGGCCGTCTGCCAGCAGCTCGCCGCGCTCCGTCGGCTCGCGGTACAGGGAGACGCTGCCCGCGTCGAGCGTATAAATGTCACCCCGCTCGCTGTCCACATCCGCGAGCAGCAGCGTGTTGCCCTCGCCGACCGCGACCACGCGGCAGCGCGCGACTGCGCCTTCTGTTTTGGGCAAAGGCTCCTGATCGCCGCCGCCCGACGCGGGTGGGCAGGCCGTCCCCGCGCAGCCCGCGAGCAGGGCGCAGAGCAGCGACAGGACGAGTAAAAGGGAAAGACTTCGTTTCATGGAAGGTACCTCCTCGAATGGTTTCTGTTTCCTTAGACGGACGGGAAGAAAATTTTGTTCCCAAAATTTTTACAAAATCGCGGGGAAACGGGCTTGACATTCCGAAGAAAAGGTGGTATTTTGACCTTTCTTAATTGGGCGACGCCCAATCGAGAGTTGAAGAAAGCGCCCCGCTGTGCTATGCTGAAGAAAAGAAAAGCACCAGGGAGGACGCTTCATGCAATACGATGCCGCCATCATCGGCGCGGGCCCTGCAGGCGCGACCTTTGCCCGCCGCCTCGCGCAGCAGAGTCCCGAGCTGAAAATTCTGCTGCTCGACGCGCAGGACGAGGGACACAAGAAGCCCTGCGGCGGTCTGCTCGCGCCCGACGCGCAGAAGACGCTCGCGCACTTCGACCTTGTACTGCCCAAAAGCGTGCTTGCCGATCCGCAGATCTTCGCGGTGGAGACAATGGACCTGCGCACGCGCCGCGTGCGCTACTACCAGCGCTATTATCTCAATATGGACCGCTACGCCTTCGACCGCTGGCTCGTTTCGCTCGTGCCGCCGACGGTCGAGATCGTGCGGGGGCGCTGCACGGCCGTGTCGAGAACGGACGGGGGCTTCGTCCTCACCGTGCGGACGGCGGAGGGCGCTCGGTCGTTCGCCTGCCGCTGCCTCATCGGCGCGGACGGCGCGCGGTCCATCGTGCGCGAGACTTTTTTCGACCGGCCCATCTACCGATATATGTCGCTGCAGCAGTGGTTCCGCGCGACGGACAAGGCTTTCCCCTTTTATTCCTGCATCTTTGATCCCGAAACCAGTGAAAGCTGCTCGTGGCTGATGTACAAGGACGGCTTCGTGATCTACGGCGGCTGCTTTGAGAAGGCGAACTGCCGCGAGGCGTTCGAGCGGCAGAAGGCGCGGCTCGCGGACTTCCTCGGCCACGACTTCGGCGAGCTTGTGAAGACCGAAGCCTGCCTTGCCGACCGGCCGAGGCATTGGCGCGATTTTGTCACCGGCGCGGACGGCGTGTACCTCGTCGGCGAGGCCGCGGGCTTCATCGGCGCTGGTTCATGTATACGCCGTGGGTGCGCTCGCTCATCATGCGAAGCGGCATCGAGAGCATCCGCGTGCGCCGCTCAAAGGAGGACTGACTGTGACCGCATCACCCTACATTGCCGTCGTCGGCGGCGTGAACATCGACATAGGCGGGCGGAGCGACGCCCCGCTCGTCGCCGGAGACTCGAACCCCGGACGCATCCGCTCGAGCCTCGGCGGCGTGGGCCGCAACATCGCCCACAACCTCGCCCTGCTCGGCGCAAAGGTCAGGCTCATCACCGCGCTCGGTGCGGACGACGGCGCGAAGCGCATCGAGGCCTCCTGCGCCGACCTCGGCATCGACTTGACGGACAGCCTGTACGTTCCCGACGGCGCGACCTCGACCTACCTGTTTCTCGCGGACAGCAACGGCGATATGGCGCTTGCCATGAACGACATGGCCATCTACGAGCAGCTGACACCCGCCTTTCTGGAGACGAAGCTAACTACGCTCAACGCCGCCGCGCTCGTCGTGCTCGATACGAACCTCAGCGCGGAGAGCATCCGCTATCTCGGCGAGCACTGCACCGCGCCGCTCTTTGCCGATCCCGTTTCGGCGGCGAAGGCCGGAAAGCTCGAGCCGATCCTCGGGCGGCTCCACACGCTCAAGCCCAACCGCATGGAGGCCGAGCTGCTCTCCGGCGTGACGGTCACGGACGAGGCGAGCCTGTATCGCGCAGCGGATACGCTGCTCGCCGCGGGCTTGCAGCGTGTCTTTCTTTCGCTCGGCGCGGACGGCGTGCTCGCCGCCGACCATGAGAGAAAGATCCACCTGCACAACCTCCCCGCGCGTATGGTCAACACCACCGGCTGCGGCGACGCCTTCATGGCTGCCGTCGCCCGCGCGTTCCTCGACGGCGCGGACCTTGAGACCGCCGCGAAGCGCGGCCTTGCCGCCTCCGCCATCGCGATGGAGAGCGCCGACACCATCAACCCCGCCATGAGCCTTACGGCCGTGGCTGAAAGAATACAGTAATTTCAGAAAAGGAGTCATTTATCATGAACCGTTATCTTGACATTGCCCCCGAAGTAAAGGAAGCGCTGGACGCCGGCAAGCCCGTCGTCGCGCTGGAGTCCACCATCATTTCCCACGGTATGCCCTATCCCCAGAACGTGGAGACCGCCCTCAAGGTCGAGAGCATCATCCGCGAGGCGGGCGCAGTCCCCGCGACCATCGCCATCATCGGCGGCCGCCTGAAGGCGGGCTTGACCCGTGAGGAGATCGACTACCTCGGCAAGACCGGCGCGGGCATCCCCAAGGCGTCCCGCCGCGACCTGCCCGTGCTCGTCGCGCAGGGCAGGGACGGCGCCTGCACCGTCACCACCACGATGATGATCGCCGACATGGCGGGCATCCGCGTGTTTGCCACCGGCGGAATTGGCGGCGTGCATCGCGGCGCGCAGGAGACGTTCGATATTTCCGCCGACCTCGAGGAGCTGGCCGACACCTCCGTCATGGTCATCTGCGCGGGCGCGAAGTCCATTCTGGACCTTGGCCTGACGCTCGAATACCTCGAGACCCATGGCGTGACCGTCATCGGCTACGGCACCGACGAGCTGCCCGCGTTCTACACGCGCAAGTCCGGCTTCGGCGTGGACTATGAGCTCGACACCCCCGCCGAGCTTGCCAAGGCGTTCCACGTCAAGCGGGAGCTGGGTCTGCGCGGCGGCCTGCTCGTCACCAACCCCATTCCCGAGGAGTATTCCATGGATAAGGCCGTGATCGACAAGGCCATCGCCGAGGCCGTCGAGAACGCGAAGAAGGACGGCATCCACGGCAAGGCCACCACGCCCTATCTGCTCGCTAAGATCAAGGATCTCACCGGCGGCGACAGCCTCGATTCCAACATTCAGCTCGTGTTCAACAACGCCCGCCTCGGCGCTGCCGCCGCGGTGGAGCTGGCGAAGCTCGAACGGTGAGCGGGGCGCTCTCGCTCGGCGTGATCGGCGGGGCGGACGGCCCGACGGCGGTATTCGCTACGGGCAGCCCTGCGCCGCTCGTCATTTATCTGCTCGCCATCAACGTGCTGGCCTTCGCCGTCTACGGCTGGGACAAGGCGCGGAGCAAGGTGCAGGGCGCGCGCCGCGTGCCGGAAAAGACGCTCTTTCTGCTCGCCATTCTCGGCGGCAGCGTGGGAGCCATTCTCGGGATGCGTGTCTGGCACCACAAAACGCGCCACTGGTACTTCAAATACGGCCTGCCGGCGATCCTGCTCGCGCAGCTCGCGCTGGCCTGGTATCTCGGCGGCCTGCATTAAAACAAAGGAGGACCTTTCCATGAAGCGGATCACAAAGCAGGAGACCCTGCCGGCGCTCGCCGTGCCGGAAGTGCTGAGCGTGCCGGAGCTGGCATACCCCGCAAGGCTCGGCAAGCGGGCGGTCGTGCAGGTGCTGCGCAAGGCGGACGTGAAAAAGGCCGCGCTGGCCGTCGGCGGGACGGCGCTGGTGCTCTCCGCGATCGGCGCGGCGGGCAAGCGGCAGTTCTATAAGCGCATTGTCGCCTCGGAGCTGAAGCGTCAGCTGGCGGTTGTGAACGGCAAGCTCGACAATCTGCAGGCGCAGAATGAGGCCCTGCGCGCGGAGCTCGCGCGGCTGAAGCAGGAAAAGTGAACCGGACAGAAAACGGGAGCCGAAGCATCGCTTCGGCTCCCGTTTCGGTTTCTTATCGTTTCGGCTGCAGGTTGGCGCGCGCGTGCGAGCAGATGGCGTCATAGGTCTGCTGGCTGATGTCGTGCTCGATCTTGCAGGCGTCCTCCTCTGCGGTCCTGGCGTCCACGCCGAGGGCGATGAGGAAGGCGGTGAGCGTTTTGTGGCGGTCGAGCATTTTGGCGGCGACGGCCATGCCGGTCTCCGTGAGCGTGATGAGACCATCCTTATCCATCGTGATGTGTCCGCTCTCCTTGAGACGGCGCGTGGCGTAGGTGACGCTCGGCTTTGTCACGCCGAGGTGCTCCGCCACGTCAATGGAGCGAATGTATCCGTGCTTGAGCTTCATCATCAGCATGGACTCGAGATAGTCCTCCGACGCGCGTAAAATTTCCATCGAATTGCACGACCCTTCCGGTTAAAAGTATTCTTAGGTTAACACAGTTTAACCAAAATTGCAAGCGGCAAAAAGTTTTTGAAAAAGGCTATTGACAAAAGGCGGTTAGACGTGCTAAACTGCACAGCGGTTAGAGGGGATTAACACCTTGACCATTCTTTTTTCAATATCGGTTAGAGACTGTTAACCGAAGAACGGGGAGGGAATACCATGATGCCGCTTGCACTTGCCAATGTCGGCGAGGAAAATTTGATCCTCCGAGTCGGTGGGAGTCCGGAGCTGCGCAAGCACCTCGAGGATCTCGGCTTTACCCCGGGCGGGACCGCCACCGTGGTCGCCGCGATGGGCGGAAACATCATCGTCAAGATCAAGGAATCCCGCGTGGCCATCAGCGAAGAGATGGCGCGTAAGATCATGATTTGAGCGCAAATATTTTTGAAATAGAAGGAGAGAGGAACATGAAAACTCTGCGAGACGTCCGGATCGGCCAGACCGTCAAGGTCGTGAAGCTGCACGGCGAGGGGCCTGTCAAGCGCCGCATCATGGACATGGGCATCACCAAGGGCACAGAGGTCTTTGTCCGCAAGGTAGCGCCTCTGGGCGACCCGATGGAGGTCACCGTGCGCGGCTACGAGCTGAGCCTGCGCAAGGCGGATACCGAAATGATCGAAGTGGAATAAAGCAAGTCATAAATTTTTGCAGATCGGTTCAAGCGCTTGAACCGGAAGGAGCATGATATGGAAAAGCAGATCAAAATTGCCCTTGCGGGCAACCCCAACTGCGGTAAGACGACATTGTTCAACGCGCTGACGGGCTCCAACCAGTTCGTCGGCAACTGGCCCGGCGTCACCGTGGAGAAGAAGGAAGGCAAGCTCAAAAAGCATGACGACGTCATCATCATGGACCTGCCCGGCATTTACTCGCTGTCTCCCTACACGCTGGAGGAGGTCGTCGCCCGTAACTACCTCATCACTGAGCGCCCCGACGCCATCCTGAACATCATCGACGGCACGAACCTCGAGCGCAACCTGTACTTAACGACGCAGCTCACCGAGCTGGGCATCCCCGTGGTCATCGCCATCAACATGATGGACGTGGTCCGCAAGAACGGCGACCAGATCAACGTCGCCGAGCTCTCCCGCGAGCTGGGCTGCGAGATCGTTGAGATCTCCGCGCTCAAGGGCGACGGCGTGATGCAGGCGGCGGAGGCCGCCGTCAAGGCCGCCAAGAGCGGAAAGACCATCCCGATGCACACCTTCTCCGGCCCCGTGGAGCACGCCATCGCGCACATCGAGGAGGCCGCCGTCCACAATATGCCCGAGGAGCAGCAGCGCTGGTACGCCATCAAGATCTTCGAGCGCGACGATAAGGTGCTCGAAAAGCTGACTATTCCGGCCGAGACCATGCAGCACATCGAATCGGACATCAAGGCCGCCGAGGCCGAGCTGGACGACGATGCCGAGAGCATCATCACCAACGAGCGCTACGTTTACATCGCGCAGATCATCAAGGGCTGCTACAAGAAAAAGAACCACGGTCAGCTCTCTGCCTCCGATAAGATCGACAAGATCGTCACCAACCGCTGGCTTGGTCTGCCCATCTTCGCGGTCGTGATGTTCCTTGTTTACTGGGTCGCTATGGTCGGCGTGGGTGCGCCCGCGACCGACTGGGCAAACGACGGCCTGTTTGGCGACGGCTGGCACCTGTTCGGCATCGGCACCGCCGAGTACACCGAGGTTGCCGATAACTACACCGCCGCGATGGACGCCGTCAGCGGCTATTATGAGCTGGACACCGAGGCCGAGAACTTCGACGCCGACGCCGCTCTTGCGGACATGAAGGCCGTTCAGCCCGACGCCGACTCCGCCACCATCGAGGTGGAGGACGAGGAGACTCTGGCCCGGAACGAGATGACCGTCTACTATGACGCCATCCCCAAGGACGCCGACAAGAAGACCACGGTTCCTATGACCTATGTGGACGCCGTCAGCTATCTGGAGGAGAACGGCTTTGACGAGCCCGACCCCGCCGATTACGGCGTGTGGGTGCCCGGTATTCCCGTTCTCATCGGCAACGGTCTGGAAGCCGCCGGTACGGCGGACTGGCTCAACGGACTGATCTTAGACGGTATCGTCGCCGGTGTCGGCGCGGTGCTCGGCTTCGTGCCGCAGATGCTCGTGCTGTTCCTGATGCTCGCCTTCCTCGAGGCCTGCGGCTACATGGCCCGTATCGCCTTCGTGCTCGACCGTATCTTCCGCAAGTTCGGCCTGTCCGGTAAGTCCTTCATCCCCATGCTCATCGGCACCGGCTGCGGCATCCCGGGCGTCATGGCATCCCGTACCATTGAAAACGAGCGTGACCGTCGCATGACGATCATGACCACGACCTTTATCCCCTGCGGCGCGAAGGTGCCCTTCATTTCCATGGTCGCCGGCGCCATCTTCGGCGGCGCCGCATGGGTCGCCACCTCCGCCTACTTCGTCGGCATGGCTGCCATCATTATCTCCGGCATCATGCTCAAGAAGACCAAGATGTTCGCGGGCGATCCCGCTCCCTTCGTGATGGAGCTTCCCGCTTACCACTGGCCGACCGTCGGCAATGTTCTCCGCTCCATGTGGGAGCGCGGCTGGTCCTTCATCAAGAAGGCCGGCACCATCATCCTGCTTTCCACCATCGTTATATGGTTCACCACCTACTTCGGCTGGGTCGACGGCACGTTCCAGATGCTCTCTGAGGAGCAGATCGACGCCTCCATCCTCGCCAAGATCGGCAACGCCATCGCGTGGATCTTTGCGCCACTCGGCTGGGGCACCTGGCAGGCGGCTGTCGCCTCCATCACCGGCCTGATCGCCAAGGAGAACATCGTCGGCACCATGGGCATCCTGTATCCCGACGGCTGGACCGAGATCGGCGCGGCCTTCACGCAGATCAGCGGTTATTCCTTCCTCGTCTTCAACCTGCTGTGCGCTCCGTGCTTCGCGGCCATCGGCGCCATCAAGCGCGAGATGAACAACGCCAAGTGGACCTGGTTCGCCATCGGCTATCAGTGCGGCTTCGCCTATCTTGTCGCCCTGATGATCAACCAGTTCGGCAACGCCTTCACCGGCAGCCTGAACGTCCTCGGCCTGATCGCTGCCGTCGCGGCGCTCGCGCTCATCGTGTATATGCTCTTCAAGCCCTACAAGGAGGCCACGAAGCTCAGCGCCAAGGTCTGATTACCCATTTGATTATTTTCTTCCGAAGGAGTGAGCTTTTATGTTGAACTGGATTACCGCAAATCTGTCAACGATCGTTATCTCTGCCATTTTGCTTGCCATTGTCACCTCGATCTCTCTTCATTTGATCCGGCAGAAGAAACAGGGAAGATCCTCCTGCGGCTGCAACTGCGCACACTGCGCCATGCATGGCCAGTGCCACGGTAAGCAGTAAAGCAGAAAAGGCGGCATCGCATGAAACGGTGTGATGCCGCCTTTATTCCGTCCGGAAGGTTAAGGATGACCGGCTGCGGAGGCTGCCGGACCGATCGAAAAAGGAGTGCATATTACCATGACTGAAACAACGGTAAACATCAGCGGCATGATGTGCGGAATGTGCGAGGCGCATATCTGCGACGTCATTCGCGCCCGGTTTGCGGTCAGGAAGGTCACCGCCTCCCACAGCAAGGGACAGGCGGTCATCCTCTCGGAAAACGGGCTGGACGAGGCGGCGCTGCGTCAGGCGATCGCGGAGACCGGCTATGAGGTCACCGCAGTGAGCGCGCGCCCCGCCGGGGAAAAGAAGGGTCTGTTCGGCTTCCTGAAAAGGTGAAGCCCTGACAAGAAAAAGCTCCGTCTGCCGATGGCAGACGGAGCTTTTTTCACTTGTTGAGCCGCTTCACCGGGCGGATGTACTTGAAATACTGCCCGGGATTGAAGTAAAAGTAGGTGACGCGCCCGGGCGTCTGCGTGTCGAGGGCGCAGCCCTCGGCGGCGTAGTCGAAGCCGCGCATCGCCGTCTCGACCTTCTCCTCCACCGTGCGGCACTCCTGCTCGTAGTCGAACGGGCCGTGCTCAAAGACGAGGTATTCCCCCTCGGGAATGTCCGTGAGGAGCATCTGTGCGGGCACCTCGCCGCGGTAGTCGGCGGGAAGCCGCGCGCCGTAGCACTCCGTGCGCAGATAGCCCCAGTCGCACAGCCGGCCCGTCGCGTCATTGAGATAGCCCATGACCTGCCCCGCGTACTCGCCGCCGTCATCGTCGAGCTTGCCCCGGATGCTCTCGAGCAGGCCGCAGATCGTTTCGCAGTCCTGTCCGGGGATGAGCGCCTGCTTCTGCCAGAAGTCCCAGTAGCCGTTGCTCTCGCGGTTTTCGATGTGCAGGAACTTGTGTGCGGGGATCGTCACGAAATAGGTTTTGACGCCGTCCTTTGATGTTGCCATACCAATTTCTCCTAAACCAAGAAAGTAGCGGTCAAACGGGTGGATCTTGGTGCGCAGGACCACGGGCCTCGGCGCAGCGCGGTACGCGCTGGGCGTGACGCCGTAGGCGTCCTTGAAGGCACGTGTGAACGCCTCATGCGAGGAAAAGCCATAGTCGAGCGCGATGTCGAGAAGGCTGCGTTCGCTGTCGCGCACCTCGCGCAGGGCAAACGCCAGCCGCCGCCGGCGCAGATAGTCGCGCAGCTGCATCCCGGAGATCTCGCGGAATTTCCGCGTGGTGTAATACTCCGAGTAGCCCAGCGTGCGCGAAAGCGAACGCAGCGTGAGCGCTGCGTCGTCGTGGCTGCGGATGCAGCCGTCGATCTCATCGACGATCTGCTGGATCTGCCTGCGCCATTCATACATCCTTGCTCACCCCGTTCCGAACCGCTCTGCACGCAGTATACCGCGCCGAAGCGCTCGGCGCTTGATTTGGCTTGCAAAGTTAGTCTTCCATCTCGGAAAGTCCCGCGAGCAGCGCGAGCTGGTAGAACGCCACCGCGCTCGCCGCGGCGACGTTCAGCGAGTCCACACCGTGCGTCATCGGGATGCGCACCGTGCAGTCGCACGCGGCGATGGTTGACTCCGCGAGGCCGTCGCCCTCCGTGCCGAGCACGACGGCGAGGCGGTCCGCCCTTTTGAGCTGCGGGGCGTAGATGGGCAGCGAAGCATCGCACAGCGCCATTGCCGCCGTCGTGAAGCCGAGGGCGCGGAGCGTCTGCGGCCAGATCTCCGGCAGGTATGTCCACGGCACCTGAAAGACCGTGCCCATGCTCACGCGGATGGCACGGCGGTAAAGCGGGTCGCTGCACGCCTGCGTCAGCAGCACGGCGTCGATGCCGAGCGCCGCCGCGGAGCGGAAGATCGCGCCAACGTTCGTGGGGTTCATCACGTCCTCCAGCACGGCGACGCGCTTTGCGCCCGCGCAGACCGTCTCGACCGCCGGCAGTGGGCGGCGGCGCATGGCGCAGAGCATCCCGCGCGTGAGCGGGAAGCCGGTGAGCTGCTTGAGAACGTCCAGCGGCGCGGTGTAGACGGGCACCTCGCCGCAGCGCGCGAGAATGTCCCGCGCCTGCGTTTCCACATGGCGCGGCTCCATCAGGAACGAAACGGGCACATAGCCCGCGTTCAGCGCCCGCTCGATGACCTTGGGGCTTTCCGCGATGAAAAGCCCCTGCGACAAGTCCTCGCGGTTCACGAGCTGATTTTCGGTTAGGCGTGCGTAAACGTCCAGCGCGGGATCGGCAAAATCGGTGATGGGGAAAAGGTTCGGCATGGCGGCTGTCCGCCTTTCTTTCATAGAGTAAAGGGCGCGGCGAAAGCCGCACCCTCAGTATAGCCCCTCCTGCGCCGCGGCGCAAGACCTTTCAGAAAAGCCGCTGCGCCGCGAGCAGCGCGAGCGGGACGCCGGCGAGCGCCTGCACCGCCTTTCCGATCACGCACCGCCGTGCGGACAGGGCGTTCCCCGCGAGCAGTGCGCGGGTCTGCGCCTGTACACTCAAGCCGCCCCAGTTCATGATAGCGGCGCAGAGCACAAAGCCCGTGCGTGTGGCGGGCAGGGCGTTCACGCCGTTCGTCATCTCCATAAAGCCGAACAGCGCCGCGCGCGGCAGCGGCGGCAGCGCAGCGAGCGCGGGCACGAGCGACAGGAGCCGCAGCAGCACCATGAAAAAGATCACAAAGGCGCTGACGCTCCCGACCGCCGCAAACGAGCTCTGCACCGCCGCGGGGAGCGCCGCGGCGAGGTCGAACGGCGCGCGCTGCCGCGAAACGGCCTTCCGGCGCGGCAGGCCGAGGTCGCGCCGCAGCAGGACACCGGTCACAAGCGCCGCGCCGACGTGAATGAGGTAGAGATACATTCCGGCACGCGCGCTGCCGAACACCGCCGTGCCGCACACGCCGAGAAAAAAGCCGGGGCCGGAGTTGTTGCAGAACGCCAGCAGCTGCTCAGCCTCCTCCCGAGCGATCTCGCCGCGTCCGTACAGCTCCGCGACCGTCCGCGCGCCGACCGGATACCCGCCCAGCAGTCCTAAAATGAGCGCGCTTGCGCCCGCGCCGCTCACACCGAAGAGCGGGTACATGACGCCCGCCATCGCGCGGGAGAGCAGCCGCGGCACATCGCTCTGCACGAGCAGCGACGAGAGCACGAAGAACGGAAAGAGCGACGGCAGCACCGTTTGCAGGCACAGCATCACGCCTTCCCGCGCCGCTGTCGCGCTCACGTCGGGGAAAAAGAGCAGCGCCGCGCCGAAAAATATCGGAAAAAACAGCGCCGCCGCGCCGCGCAGTCTTGCCACAGCCTCGCCCCCTTTCGGAAGAGCGTATGAGCGCCGTGTGAAAATTATCCGCGCAGCGAAGAAAAGAGAGCCGGCCAAACGGCCGGCTCTCCTGTGTCAGATTTCGTAGTCCGCGGCGACGCGGTCGGTTCGGATGGACTTGCAGAGGGCGCTCACGGCCTTGTGCCGCGGATCGTCCTTATAGGTCTGCAGATCCTCCATCGACGCAAACTCGGAGACGAGCACGGCGTCGTAATTGTCCTTGCCGATGCAGCGCTTCACCTCGCAGCGCCTGAGCTGGGGAATGACCCCGAAAAGCCCCTGCAGTCCGGTGAGGAACTGCTCCTGCTCGCGCTCCGTTCCCTCGCGGAACTTCCACATCACGATATGGCGGATCATTTCGCGTTGTACACCTCGATGGCCTTCTTGAGGATATCCATGGCGCGCTCGATCTTCTCCGCTTCGAGAACGTAGGCCATGCGGACCTCGTTGAGACCCTTGCCGGGCGTCGCGTACATCGGCGCGCCGGGGGCGAACATGACGGTCTCGCCGTTGTCGTTGAACTCCTCGAGCAGCCAGCGCTGGAAGGTGTCGGCATTGTCCACCGGCAGGGCGGCCATCAGGTAGAATGCGCCCTTCGGGCAGTCGAAGATGACGCCGGGGATCTCGCGCAGCTTGCGCACGAGCGTGTCGCGGCGCTTCTTGTACTCGTCGCGCACGGCGGCAAAATACTCCGGGCCGACGGTGTAGAGGTGCGCGGACGCGACCTGATCGAGCGTGGCGACGGAAAGGCGGGACTGGCAGTACTTGAGCGCGTGGCCCAGCAGCTCCTTATTCTTGGTGATGAGGCAGCCGATGCGCGCGCCGCAGGCGGAAAAGCGCTTGGAAACGGTGTCGATGACGACGATGTTCTCCGGCGCCTCCTCGGCAAAGGAGCCGAAGGACTGCAGCGGCTCGCCGCCGTAGACGAACTCGCGGTACGCCTCATCGCCGATGAGGAACAGATCGTGCTTCTTGGCGAGGTCAACGAGCATCTTCATCTCGTCGTCCGTCAGCACCACGCCGGTGGGGTTGCCGGGGTTCGTGACCATGATGGCGCGGGTGTGGGCATTGATGAGCGGCTCGATCTTCTCGCGCTCGGCGTAGTGATAGCCCTCCTCGGGGCAGGTCGGAATGGGGGTGATGGACGCGCCGCAGGTGCGCACCATGGTGTTGTAGTTGGGGTAGAACGGCTCGGGGATGAGGATCTCGTCGCCGTCGTCGAGGATGCACTGGAGTGTGATGGCAAGCGCCTCGCTGCCGCCGGTGGTGATGTAGATTTCACTCTTATCGAAGTGCATATCGAGCTTATCGTAGTAGCCCTTGATGGCGTCGATCAGCTCGGGGATACCGGGGGAGGGAGCGTATTCGAGCACGGGCTGCTCGAACTTGCGGATGGCTTCAAAAAAGGCGGGAGGTGTCTGCACGTCGGGCTGGCCGATGTTCAGGTGATAGACCTTGATGCCGCGCGCCTTGGCCGCCACCGCGTAGGGGTGGAACTTACGCATCGGGGACTGGCCGCATTTTTCGACCTTGCTGGAAAACTTCATGAAAAATTCCTCCTCATTTTTTAGATACGCCTTGATCCCTGGAAAGTATTCATAACCACATGAAATTATATAATAGAACGAGTGAAAAAACAAGTCGGACGAGCGCCAAAAGCGCAGGAAAAAACTTAGGTAGAATGACTAACGGAGCATAAAAATTCCGTTAAGCTTTGTTCGCCTTCGCCATAGACCGTAATGCCGTTCGCCTTCAGAAGCTCCGCCGTCAAGCCGTCTCCGGCGGTGAGCGCGCCGGTGAACGTGCCGTCGTAAATTTCGCCGCTGCCGCAGCTCGGGCTGCGTTCCTTGAGCACGGCGGCGAGGACGCCCTCGCGCCGTGCCGTCTCCAGCGCACATTCCGCGCCGCGGCGGTATTCCGCGGTCACATCGCGCCCGTCCTTCCGCACCACGCACGCGCCGCGCCGCTCGCTCGGCGTGCGCGGCGTGGGCAATCCCCCGAGCACCTCGGGGCAGACGGGGAGCAGCTCGAACCGTTCCGCGAGAGCGCAAACGGCCTCGTTTTTCTTCGACTTGCCGTCATAGCGGCAGGGCGTGCCGAGCAGGCAGGCGCTCACGAGCAGCTTCGGCTTCATCGTCCTACCTCCAGCGGTGCTCCGTTAAGCTGCGCGAGTACGAGCGTGTCGCCCTCATACTTGAGCTTGAGCGAGAAAAACGGCTCGTCCTTGTCGAGCAGCCGCAGGAAGATCTTGTCGCCCTCCCAAAGCCTGAGCTTCAAAAGCTCGCTCTTTTTGATCCATGCCAGCTCGCCCTCGTCGCACTCCTTTGGCGTGCCGGTCCAGCCGTCGGCGGTGAAGAGGTGCATATACTCCGTCTCGTAGCGATCGGAGACAAAGGTCACGAGACCGCGGTAGCGCCAGCGCGTGAGCGTCAGACCGGTCTCCTCCCGCGTTTCGCGCAGGGCGCAGTCCTCGGGCGACTCGCCGTCCTCAAATTTGCCGCCCACGCCGATCCATTTGTCGTGGTTGAGGTCATTCTCCTTTTTCGTGCGGTGCAGCATCAGATATTCGTCGCCGCGCTCGAGATAGATGAGCGTCGAGTTGACGGCGCGGAAGATGTTCGTTCCCATGGCGTGCCTCCTTGCATTTGCTTGCCCATAGTATAAAAGCGCGGCGGCGAAAATGCAAGCGCCGCGGACAGGCAAGTTTCCGCCCCCGCGCGCATACCCTTGCCTGACAGGGACAAACGCACAGGGAGGTAGCGCAATGGATGTGAACAGAAGGGAATATCTGGCCCGTATGGCAGAGCTGTTCGATCTGCCCGCCGACGTGGCGGCGGGACTGAGCCACATGGAGCTGCTCGGCGACCGACAGCTCCTTTTGGAAGGGCACGAGGGCCTGCTCGCCTACGGCACGGAGCTCATCGACGTGAGCGTGGGCGGCGCGGTGCTGCGCGTGACCGGCGAGGGGCTGACGCTCAAAAGCATGACCGAGCGCGAGGTGCGCATCGGCGGACGCATCGACGGCGTTGAATTTCTGCGGTAGGGAGGAGGGAGAGAATCATGGATCGTGCGGCCCGACTGCTGCGCGGCACGCTGCGCGTGCGCGTGGAGAGCGCCTTTCCCGAGCGGGTGCTCAACCTCTGCGGCGCGCACGGCATCGCCTTTTCCGACCTCCGGTGGGAGAGCGCGAGCGCGCTGTCCTTCACCGTCCGTGCCGCCGAGCGGAAAAAGCTCGAGCGGCTCCTCGCGCCGCTCGACGCCGCGCTGACCGTCGAGCGCGCGGAGGGCGCGCCCTTTTTCCTGCGCCGCTTCCGTCGCCGCTACACGCTGCTCGCAGGGCTGGCATTCATGCTCGCGCTGTTCTTTGCCAATTCCTTCTTCATCTGGGATTTCGAGGTCAGCGGCAGCGAGACCGTTCCGGCGGAAAAGATCCTGCGCGTGCTGGAAAAGCAAGGGCTGCGCCGCGGCAGCTTCGCCTACTCCTTCCGCCCGCAGGACATCTGCAACCGCGCCCTGCCGGAGCTGCCCGAGCTTGCGTGGCTGACGGTCAACGTCCGCGGCTGCCGCGCCTACGTCAGCGTGCGCGACCGCGTGCCCAAGCCCGAGCTGGCGGATGACCGCACGCCCACGAACGTCGTCGCGAAGCGCGACGCCCTCGTCACCGAGGTGCGCGCTTACGACGGCAGGGCGATGGTGAGGAAGGGCGGCACCGTCACGGCGGGTCAGCTCCTCATTTCCGGCGCGGTGCAGACCGAGGGGCCGGAGCGCCCGAACGTTCCGAGCCGCCTGCTCGCCGGGCGCGGGCAGGTCCGGGGCCGGACGTGGTATGAGCTTTCGATCCGGGTCCCGCTGCAATATGAGGAAAAGCGGTACACCGATGACGAAAAGCACAGCTATGCGCTGCTCGTGGGCGAAGGACGGGTAAAATTTGGCGCAAAAGGGAGTAGCAATTTGCAGGGCAGTTGTGATAAAATAATACATCAAACAAAATTGTCTCTGCCCGGCGGTATGGCGCTCCCGCTCACCTGGGAGGAAACGACGCTGCGCCCCTACGAAACGCGCACCGTCACAAGGACGCGCACGGAGGCCGAGGAGCTCGGCGCGCGGACGCTTTCGGCGTATCTTCTCACACAGATCGACGGCGCCGTGACGGCGACACGCGTCGCCTCGGCGGTGCAGGGGGATTGGCTGCTCGTCACGCTTTCGGCGGAATGTCTGGAGCAGATCGGCGAGACCGTGCCCATTTTAACGGATTGAACGCATTTTCCTGCGGCGCTGCCGCAGGAGCTTATGAAAGGACAAGCTTTTCTATGGAACAGCGCATCAGCATTGAACGCCTGGAGCAGGCGATCAACCTCTTCGGCTCGTTTGACGAGAATATCCGCCTCATCGAGTCGAAATTTCACGTCACCGTCGCCAACCGCGAGGGCGAGCTGCGCGTCATCGGCGAGCCGGAGGACACCATGCTCGCCTGCAAGGCCCTCGCCGCGCTTTTGACGCTCTCCAACCGCGGCGAGGCCATCAACGAGCAGAACGTCCGCTACGTCATCGGACTGGCCCGCTCGGGACAGGAGGAGAAGATCGGCGAGCTGACGCAGGATGTCATCTGCATCAGCGCCAAGGGCCGACCCATCAAGCCCAAGACCATCGGCCAGAAGGAGTATGTGGACTCCATTTCTCAGAATACCGTCACCATCGGCGTCGGTCCCGCCGGCACGGGCAAGACCTATCTCGCCGTCGCCGCCGCGGTCGCGGCGTTCCGCGAGCGGAAGATCAACCGCATCATTCTCACGCGCCCCGCGGTCGAGGCGGGTGAGCGGCTCGGCTTTCTGCCCGGCGACCTGCAGAGCAAGGTCGATCCCTACCTCCGCCCGCTCTACGACGCGCTCTTTGATATGCTCGGCGCGGAGACCTATCAGAAGTATCTCGAACGCGGCAACATCGAGGTCGCGCCTCTCGCCTATATGCGCGGCCGCACGCTCGACGACAGCTTCATCATTCTCGACGAGGCGCAGAACACCTCCTGCGAGCAGATGAAAATGTTCCTTACCCGCATGGGCTTCGGCTCAAAAATGGTCATTACCGGCGACGCGACGCAGATCGACCTGCCCGCCGATAAGCTGAGCGGTCTCAAGCAGGCGGTGCGCGTGCTCAAAAATGTCGAGGGCATCGGCATCTGCGAGCTGACCGATCAGGATGTGGTGCGTCATGTCATGGTCCAGCGCATCATCAAGGCCTACGCGGACTATGAGGACGCCCGGAACGAAAAGAGGAAACGATAATGGCAAAGAGACACTATATTCCCATCACCGCGGATGTACCCGGAGCAGGCGAGAGCAAATGCACCTTCATCCGCAAGGTGATCCGCACGGCGCTTGCCGCCGAGGGCGTGGATTTTCCCTGTGAGATCGACGTGCGGCTGACGAACGACGAGACCATCCACGCGATCAACCGTGAGATGCGGCAGGTGGACCGCGCAACGGATGTTTTGAGCTTTCCAATGTTCGAGCTTACCCCCGGTGAGCTTCCGGGCGAGGAGGACGCCGACCCCGGTACGGGCCTCGTCCCGCTCGGCGATATGGTCATCTCACTCGAGCACGTCGCCGCGCAGGCGAAGGAATACGGACACTCGAACCGCCGCGAGCTTGCCTACCTTGTGACGCACTCGGTGCTCCACCTTTTAGGCTACGATCATCTGGACGAAGGCCCCATGAAGGCGCAGATGCGCGAGCATGAGGAAGCCATCATGAAGAGGCTCGACCTCGAGCGGTAGGATACGGAAAACGCTTGTACGCCGCAAAAGCGGCGAAACATAAACCAAATTGTTCAACATAGAAGAAAGTTGAGGATCACCTATGCAAAAGACAAAAACCGCCATGATCACCCTCTGCGGGCGTCCGAACGTCGGCAAGTCCAGCCTGACCAACGCACTCGTCGGCGAGAAGATCGCCATTGTCTCCAATAAGCCTCAGACCACGCGCAACCGCATCTACGGCGTCGTGACCGAGGGCGATACGCAGCTCGTCCTGCTCGACACCCCGGGCTTTCACAAGCCGCGCAGCCGTCTGGGCGACTACATGGTGAAGGTCGCGCGCGATTCCATCGCGGACGTGGACCTCGTCGCTCTGCTCGTCGAGCCGGTGCCGCACGTCGGCATCCCCGAGCAGGAGCTGATCGAGAAGATCCGGCAGTCGCATCTGCCCGCCATTTTGTGCATCAACAAGATCGACACCGTTGCGAAAAAGGACGACCTGCTCGCCGTTATCGCCGCCTACAGCGAGGCGTATGATTTCGACGGCATTTTCCCCATCTCCGCGCGCACGCGCGACGGGCTGGACGAGCTGCTGGACGAATTCAAGAAGTACGCCGTCGAAGGTCCGCAGCTCTTCCCTGACGGCATGACCACCGACCAGCCCGACCGTCAGGTCGTGGGTGAGATCGTGCGCGAAAAGCTGCTGCGCAACCTCGACAAGGAGATTCCGCATGGCACGGCCGTGGAGATCACGCGCTTCATCGAGCGCGACGACGAGGTCATCGAGGTCGACGCGACCATCTACTGCGAAAAGGCCAGCCACAAGGGCATCATCATCGGCAAGAACGGAGCGATGCTCAAAAAGATCTCCACCGAGGCGCGGCAGGACATCGAGCGCTTCATGGGCACGAAGGTCTACCTTGAGACCTGGGTCAAGGTCAAGGAAAACTGGCGCGATAATATGAACTACATCCGGAACTTTGGCTACAACGACCAATAAAAAATTTCCAGCCATATTCTCCGCGCTTCTCCTCATGCTAACGCCGAGAGGTGAAGCAAATGGACAATGGCTACTATCGGCTTTTTCTGCAAACCGGGAATCCGACCTTTTATATGCTGGCAAAGCAAGCGGAGGAGTGTGAACAGCCGCCCAATGCCCGATAAACTTGTCACCCGCGGCCTCGTGCTCCGTGCAACGGAGACAAAGGAGGCCGACTACATCCTGACCGTCCTCACCGCGGAGCACGGACGGCTCGCCGTCATTGCGCGCGGCGCGCGGCGGCGCTCGAGCAAGCTCGCCGCGGCCTGCCAGCACCTTGCCTTTTCCGAGCTGGTGCTCTACCGCCGCGGGAGCTGGTACTATCTCGACGAGGCCTCGACCATCGCGCTCTTTGACGGTCTGCGCGCCGATCTGGAAAAGCTCTCCCTCGCGTCCTACTTCGCCGAAATGGCCGAGGCGGTCACGAGCGAGGACCTGCCCTCCGGCGAGGTGCTGTCCCTGCTGCTCAATTCGCTCTACGCGCTCGACACGCTGGACCGTCCGAACGAGCTGGTGCGTGCCGCCTTCGAGCTGCGCCTGCTCGCGCTCTCCGGCTATGAGCCGCTGCTCGACGACTGCGCCATGTGCGGCAGGACCGATCCCGTCGAGCCGGTGTTCGACGCGGCGCAGGGCGTGGTGCTGTGCAAAACGTGCGCGGGACCGGCAGGCGGTCTGCCGCTCGACGCGGGAGCGCTCGCCGCGATGCGCCACATCGTCGGCGCGCCGTCCAAGCGATTGCTGTCGTTCACGCTTGAGCCTGCCTCGCTCGCGCGCTTGAGCGTGGTCTGCGAGACCTTTGCTGCCGCACAGCTCGACCGGCGCTTCAAAACGCTCGATTTCTACAAATCCATCAAGTTGACATAAAATAGGAACACATCATGACAGAACTGTTTGAAAAATCCATCCGTGTGCTCGAGCTGCCGCAGCTTTTGGAGCGCCTTTCGCAAAAGGCGGTCAGCGAGGCGGCAAAGGAGCGTGCCCTGCGCCTGACGCCCTCCACCGATGCGGACGATGTGCGCCGCTTACAGGATGAAACGGACGCCGCCCGCGCCCTCATCGGCCTGCGCGGCAGTCCGTCGTTCTCCGGCGTGAAGGATGTGCGCGAGGCACTTGCCCGCGCCGAGCGCGGCGGTATGCTCAATCCCCGCGAGCTGCTGACCATCGCGGGACTGCTGACGAACTCCCGCCGCGTGCGGGAATACTACGAGGCCGACCAGGGCGAGGGCACCGTCCTCGACCGGATGTTCGACTCGCTCCACGCCAACCGCTTTTTAGAGGATAAGATCACGACCTCCATCCTCTCCGAGGACGAGATCGCCGACGCCGCCAGCCCCGAGCTGGCGGATATCCGCCGTCACAAGCGTGCGGCAAGCGCCAAGGGCAGACAGATCTTGCAGAAGATCATCTCCTCGCCCAGCTACAAGAGCACGCTGCAGGAGGCGCTTATCACGCAGCGCGACGGGCGCTTCGTCGTGCCCGTCAAGGCCGACCACCGCGGCGACCTGCCTGGCCTTGTGCACGACATCTCCGCCTCCGGCGCGACGCTCTTTGTTGAGCCGATGGGCGTCGTGCAGGCGAACAACGAGCTCAAGGAGCTGGAGGCAAAGGAGAAGAAGGAGATCGAGCGCATCCTCTTTGCCCTCTCCGCCGAGGCGGCGGGCTTCTCCGAGGCGATTCTCTGGGATTACGATATTCTCGTCCACCTCGACCTCATCTTTGCCCGCGGCGAGCTGAGCTACCAGATGGACGCCGCGCGGCCCGAGATCCGCACGGACGGCAGCGTTTCCCTCCGCCGCGCCCGCCATCCGCTGCTCGATCCCGCCAAGGCCGTGCCCATCGACATTGAGGTGGGCCGCAGCTTCGATACCCTCGTCATCACAGGCCCCAACACCGGCGGCAAGACCGTCAGTCTCAAAACGCTCGGCCTCCTCTGCCTGATGGCGCAGTGCGGACTGCACATCCCTGCGGGCGACCGCAGCGCGGTGAGCGTGTTCACCGGCATTCTCGCCGACATCGGCGACGAGCAGAGCATCGAGCAGAGCCTGTCGACCTTCTCGGCACACATGAAGACTATCGTGAATATCCTCAACGAGGCGGACGGCGATTCCCTCGTCCTCTTCGACGAGCTGGGCGCGGGCACCGACCCGGTCGAGGGCGCGGCCCTCGCCATCGCGGTCATCGAGCACGTCCGCGCCCGCGGCGCGAAGGTCGCCGCCACCACGCACTACGCCGAGCTCAAGACTTTTGCCATGACCACGGCGGGCGTTGAGAACGCGAGCTGCGAGTTCGACGTGGAGACGCTTTGCCCCACCTATAAGCTCCTCATCGGCATCCCCGGCAAGTCCAACGCCTTCGCCATCTCCGCGCGGCTCGGCCTCGACCCGCGCGTCATCGAGACGGCGAAGCAGCAGATGGACGCGGAGAGCATCCGCTTCGAGGACGTGCTGACGCAGCTGGAGATCAAGCGCCAGCAGCTCGAAAAGGAAAAGGAGGAGATCGACCGTCTGCACGCGAAGCAGGAGGAGGACTCCCGCCGCGCCCGTGAGTTCCGCGCCCAGATGGAGCGCGCCAAGGAGAACGCCCGCAGCCGCGGCGAGGCCGAGGCCAAGCGCATCCTTGCCGACGCCAAGAGCGCGGCGGACGCCGCCTTCCGCGAGCTGGACGAGCTGCGAAAAGCGCAGAAAAAGCAGCTCGACGCGCAGGCGATGAACGAAAAGCGCGTCGAGATCGTCTCCGAGCTCAACGCCGCGCGCGAGCGCGCCGGTGTGCGCGACGAATCACGCGAGCCGATCCCCGCGCCGTCCCGTCCCATCCGCGCGGGCGACCTGGTGGAGATCCCCGGCACGAACCGCCCCGCCGAGGTCACCGCCGTCAAGGGCGACCGGCTCGTGCTCAAGGCAGGCGTTCTCTCCATGACGGTCAAGAACGACGAGGTGCGTTTGATCGAGGACGACGAGCGCGCCGCCATGAAAAAACCGTCCGTGCCCGCCTCGCCGACCCGCCGCATCCTCAACACCGCCGCGGCCGCCCGCGAGCTGGACCTGCGCGGCATGGAAACGCTCGAGGCCGAGAGCGTGCTGGAGAATTATCTCGACGCCGCCCGCCGCGCCCACCTCGAGACCGTCACCATCATCCACGGCAAGGGCACCGGCGCGCTGCGCAAGGCCGTGCAGGCATACCTGCGCCGCGATAAAACGGTCAAGTCCTTCCGCCTTGGCAATTACGGCGAGGGCGAGAGCGGCGTGACCGTTGTGGAGTTCAAGTGAGCACTGTCCGCCTGCCGCGGACAAACCGGCACTTTCGGCAGACTGCCCGAACGAAATACCCTGTTTTTCCCGAAGTTTGTAAAAAAGTGGATTGACGAATGGGGTTTGGATGGTATAATATACTCAATATCCCGTTAGTCTGATTTGGGAGGATGAGAGAATGGTTACACAGGAAGTCACCATCAACAATGAGGTTGGTCTGCACGCGCGCCCCGCGACCTTTTTCATTCAGAAGGCCAACGAGTTCAAGAGCGGCATCTGGGTGGAGAAGGACGAGCGCCGCGTAAACGCCAAGAGCCTGCTGGGCGTGCTGTCCCTCGGCATCACGAAGGGCACCACCATCACCCTGCTTGCCGACGGCAGCGACGAAAAAGAGGCGGTCGCCGCACTCAGCGAGCTGGTTTCCGGCAACTTCGGCGAATAAACGATCATAGTTTCAAGGAAAGGCGGTTTCGCACAGGGCGGAGCCGCCTTTTTCCGCGGAAAGGAGGGAGCGCATGACCAAGGAGCAGCTGCTTGAAAAGGCCAACGACCTGCCGCTTGCTCCGGGCGTTTATCTGATGATGGACGCATCGGGCAAGGTCATCTACGTCGGCAAGGCGAAAAAGCTCAAAAACCGTGTCAGCCAGTATTTCCAGCTCGGCACGGGCCACAACGAAAAGACCCGCCGCATGGTCTCGCAGGTCGACCATTTCGACACCATCTTTGTCTCCAGCGAGTTCGAGGCGCTGATCCTCGAAAACTCCCTCATCAAGCAGCATCAGCCGCACTACAATATTCTGCTCAAGGACGATAAGGGCTACCCCTTCGTCCGCCTCTCCCACGGCCCCTACCCGCGCTTTACACTTGCCAACAAAACGGCGGACGACGGCGCGCGCTACTTCGGGCCCTTCGGCGCACGCGGCGAGACCCGCGCCGCCATCGACGCGGTCTGCGCCGCCTTCCGCCTGCCGACCTGCACGCGCCGGTTCCCGCGCGATATCGGGAAGGAGCGCCCCTGCCTCAATCACCACATGGGCCGCTGCGACGGCTTCTGCCGCGGCGAGCCGGACGCGGAGGAATATCAAAGACGCATCGAGCAGGCGTGCTCGCTCCTCTCGGGTCACTATAAGACGCTCGCACGCGAGCTGAAGACTGAGATGGAGCACGAGGCGGAGCAACTGCACTTCGAGCAGGCCGCCGTCCTGCGCGACCGCATCGCCGCCATCGAGGTGCTCGGCAAGCGCCAGAAGGTCATCGCCGGCGTCTGTGCCGACACCGACGTCTGGGGCCTCTACACGGGCGCCGCCAAGTCCGGCTGCGCTGTTGTCCACGTCGAGGACGGCAGCGTCACCGGCCGCGAGACGAGCATTTTTACCGCCCCCACCGACGAGACCGAAGCCGATACGCTCTCGGCGCTCCTGCCGCAGTATTACCTTCCGCGCGGCGTGCTGCCGCGGGAGATCCTGCTGCCCTTTGCCGTGGACGAGCTTTCCGGGCTGGAAACGGTGCTCACCTCCCGCGCGGGGCATCGCGTCACGCTGCGCGTGCCGCAGCGCGGCGAAAAGGCGGAGCTGCTTGCCATGGCGGAGCGCAACGCCCGTGAGGAGGTCGAGCGCGTCACCACCGCCGCCGAGCGCGAGGACAAAACGCTCAAGAGCCTTGCTGCCATGTGCGGTCTGAGCGCCGCACCAAAACGCATGGAATCCTACGATATTTCCAACACCGGCGCGAGCGACATCGTCGCGTCGATGGTCGTCTACGCCGGCGCGAGGCCGCTCAAGCGCGACTACCGCCGCTTTAAAATGAAGTCCGTCACGGCTCACCCCGATGACTACGCCTCGATGGAGGAGGTCCTGACCCGCCGCCTGCAGCGCTACGCCGACGGCGACGAGAAATTCGCGCCGCTGCCCGACGTGTTCCTCATCGACGGCGGCATGACGCACGCCGCAGTCGCGGAGAAGGTCTGCGCGGCGTTCGGACTGCACATTCCCATTTTCGGCATGGTCAAGGACGACCGCCACCGTACACGCGCCCTCACCACCGCCGAGGGCCATGAGATCGACCTGCACGCCGACCCCGCCGTTTTTGCCCTCATCGGGCAAATTCAGGAGGAAACGCACCGCTTCGCCATCACCTACCACCACGAGAGCCACACGCGCTCGTCCGTCGCCTCCGCGCTCGACGGTATCCCCAACATCGGCGAGGTGCGCAAGCGGAAGCTGCTGGCTCGCTTCAAGAGCGTCAAGGCCATCCGCGAGGCGGAGCTGCCCGCCCTGCAATCGGAGCTGGGCCGCACCGCGGGCCGCGCGGTGTACGACCATTTTCACCCCAAGGAGGAAACGCCATGACCGGCAAGCTCTACGGCACGCTCGGCCCCGCCTGCGCCGACACGGATACGCTCCGCGCTCTGCTGCGCGCGGGGATGCGCGGCGTGCGCTTGAACCTTTCCCACGGTCCCCTCGCCGAGCGTGCGCCGTGGCTGGAAAGCCTGCGCCGCGCCGAGACCGCGGAGGGCGTTTCCTGTGACTTGCTCATCGACCTGCAGGGCCCCGAGCTGCGCGTCGGCGCGCTTTTCGCGCCGCTGACGCTGCGCGAGGGCGATACGCTCACGCTCGGCGAAGCCTTTCCTGTCCCGCCGATCCTGACCGGAAATCTGCAAGACGGCGACGAACTGCTGCTCGACGACGGCACACTCTCCCTGCGCGTTCTGGACGCGCGGGCGATGACCTGCCGCGTGGAGCGCGGCGGGGTGCTCCGATCCCGCAAGAGCCTTGCCGTCGCGGGCCGTGAGCTGCCCGCGAGCGCGCTCACGGAGATGGATATGGAAAATCTCAGCCGCGCGAGGGAGTACGGCGTCACCGCGCTCATGCAGCCCTTTGTCCGCGGCGCGGACGATCTGCGCGCCGTGCGCGCCGCCCTGCGCGAGACCGGCGCGCAGGAGCTGAAAATTTTTGCCAAGATCGAGAACATGACCGGACTGCATCGGCTCGACGAGATCCTTCCGCTCGCGGACGTCGTTGTGATCGCCCGCGGCGACCTCGGCAACGCCATGCCGCTCTGGGAGCTGCCCCGCGCGCAGACGCTCATCGCGCGCAAATGCCGCGCGGCGAAGCGTCCCTTTATGGTCTCCACGCAGATGCTCCACTCGATGCACCACGCCGCCGTGCCCACGCGCGCCGAGGTCACGGACGTCTATCAGGCGGCGAGGAGCGGCGCGGACTATCTGCTCCTCACCGGCGAGACCGCCGTGGGCGAGTATCCGGTCGAGGCCATGACCTATTTTGCCAAAATTGCCGCGAACGGCTGGGCCGACGCGGAATGAGAAGGGAGGACGGAGAGATGGACAAGGCGCTGCTGCGCAATATCCCCAAGGTGGACGAGCTGCTCGCCCCCGTGCGTGCGCTCTGCCCCAACGCCTCATCCGCCGCCGTGACGGCGGCGGTGCGCCGCACGCTCGACGCGCTGCGGGAGAGCGTCCTTTCCGGCGAAGCGCCGGAGATACCGGAGACCGCGGCGCTCTGCGCCCTTGCCGCCGAGGCCGTCCGCCGGGCGGAAACGCCCTCGCTCCGTCCGGTCATCAACGCAACCGGCGTCGTGCTCCATACGAATCTCGGCCGCGCCCGCTTGAGCGGACGCGCGGCCAAAGCCGCGGCGGACGCCGCGGAGCACTATTCTACCCTTGAATACGATGTGGAAGGCGGCGGGCGCGGCTCGCGCAATGCCCATGTCGAAGAACTCCTCTGCCAATTGACCGGCGCGGAGAGCGCGCTGGTCGTCAACAACAACGCCGCCGCCGTGCTGCTGCTCCTCACGGCGCTGACCGCCGGCGGCGAGGTCGTCGTTTCGCGCGGCGAGCTGGTCGAGATCGGCGGCAGCTTCCGCGTGCCGGAGATCATGTCCGCCTGCGGCGCGACGCTGCGCGAGGTCGGCACGACCAACAAGACCCGCGCCGCGGACTATGCCGCCGCCATCGGCGAGCATACCCGCGCGCTGATGAAGGTCCACACCAGCAACTACCGCATCGTCGGCTTTACCGAGAGCACGAGCCGCGAGGAGCTTGCCGCGCTCGCTCATTCCCGCGGCCTGCCGTTTTTCGAGGACCTCGGCAGCGGCAGCCTTTTTGACCTTGAAGCGTTCGGCATCCACGGCGAGCCGACGCTGCAGGGCTCCGTCCGCGCGGGCGCGGACGCGGTCACCTGCTCGGGCGATAAGCTCCTCGGCGGCCCGCAGGCGGGTATCCTCGTGGGGAAAAAGTCCTGCCTTGACATGCTCAAGCGCCACCCGCTCCTCCGCGCTCTGCGCGTGGATAAAATGACGCTCGCGGCGCTGGAGGCGACGCTCCGCGCCTATGCCGACGGCTCCGCTGTCTCCACACTGCCGGCCCTCGCCATGCTCGCGGCATCGCCCGAGGAGCTGCGCGCGCAGGCGCGGACGCTCTGCGAGAAGCTGACGGAGCGCGGCATTTCCGCCGAGGTCCTCGCGGAGGGGGACGCGGTCGGCGGCGGCAGCGTGCCGGCGCAGACGCTGCCCGGGTTCGCCGCGGCGGTCACGCCGCGGCATTGCCGCGTGGACGAGCTGGCGGAGCGCCTGCGGCAGCGCGAAACGCCCGTTGCCGCGCGTATCGCGCACGAACGGCTGCTGCTCTGCCTGCGCACCCTCCGGCCGGAGGAATACGACGAGCTCGTGCGCGCCGTCGCGGAGAGCGACCGATGAAGCACGTCGTCATCGGCACCGCCGGCCATGTCGACCACGGCAAAACGGCGCTGGTCCGCGCCCTCACCGGCGTGGACACCGGCCGTCTGGCGGAGGAAAAGCGGCGGGGACTCACCATCGAGCTCGGCTTCGCGCGGCTCGACTTTCCCGACGGCAGCTGTGCCGGCGTGGTGGACGTGCCGGGTCACGAGAAATTCATCAAAACCATGCTCGCCGGCGCGGGCGGCATCGACCTTGCGATGCTTGTCGTCGCGGCGGACGAGGGCTTCATGCCACAGACGGTCGAGCATCTGAATATCCTCTCGCTTCTCGGTGTGCGCCGCGGCGTGGTCGTCCTCACCAAATGCGACCTCGCGGACGCCGACTGGCTCGCCATGGCGCGCGCGGATCTCGCCGCGCGCGTGAAGGGGACCTTTCTGGAAAACGCGCCGGTCGTTGAGACCTCCGCCGCCACCGGGCAGGGGATCGAAGATCTGCGGGAAATGCTGCACGCCCTTGTGCGGCAGACGCGGGAAAAAAGCGCCCGCGTCCCGTTCCGCCTGCCCATCGACCGCGTGTTTTCGGTGGACGGCTTCGGCACCGTCGTCACCGGCACGCTCATCGAGGGTGCGCTGCACGTTGGCGGCGAGGCCGAGCTGCTGCCCTCCGGCACGCGCAGCCGCGTGCGCAATTTGCAGGTCCACGGGGAAAATACGGCGATCGCCGTCGCCGGTCAGCGCGTGGCGGTGAATCTGGCGGGCATTAAAAAGACTGACGTTATCCGCGGCGATACGCTGGCTGAGCCGGACAGCGTCCGCGTCTCGCGCCTGCTCGACGTGCGCCTTTCCTGCCTGCGGGATTCGGAGCGCACCGTTGAAAACGGCTCGCGCGTCCACTTCTGCCACGGCACGGCGGCGCGGCTTGCCAAGGTCGTGCTGCTCGACCGTGACGCCCTCGCCCCCGGCGAGAGCGCCTATGCCCAGCTCCGCTTCACCGAGGACGTCGCCGCGAAGTGCGGCGACCGCTTCGTGATCCGCTTTTATTCGCCGCTCGAGACCATCGGCGGCGGCATCATCCTTGACGACGCGCCTGCGCGCCATAAGCGGAACGACGCCGCGGTACTTTCCGCCCTCGCCGTGCGGGAAAACGGCAGCGGCGCGGAGCGCGTGCTGCAAGCGCTGACTGCCTTTGATACCGCGCTGCCCTCGGCGGCGCAGCTCGCCGCCCGCCTCGGCCTGGAGGAGACGCGGCTCGCGCCGGAGCTTGACGCGCTGCTCGCGCGCGGCGAGGCCGCCGCGCCGCTGCCGGGACGCTTCATTGCCTCCGCCGTGCTCGACGCACTCTGGGCGCGCTGTGAGGCGCTGCTGACCGATTACCACGCAAAAAACCCGCTCCACGCGGGCATCCGCGCGGCGGAGCTGCGTCAGAGGCTTTTCCACGCTGTCGAGCCGGAGCGCGCGGATGCTCTGCTCGCGCTCTTTGTGCGCGAGGGGAAGCTCCGCTTCGCCGCGGAGCGCTACGCCCTCGCGGACTTTACCGTGCGCTACACCAGACGTCAGACCGCCCTGCGCACCGAGTTGCTGGCGCTTTACCGCGCGGAGGACCTGCGTCCCGAGCGCACGGACCGCGTGCTCGCCCGCTTTGACGCAAAGGACCGCGCCGAGGCGGAGCGTGTGCTCGAGAGCCTGCTCACCGGTGGCGAGCTGATCGCGCTTGCGCCGCGGCTCTGCCTGCACCGCGAGGTCTACGTGTGCGCCTGCGCGCTCGTGCGCGCTTATTTTGCCGACCACGAGACGCTCACGCTCGCGGCCTTCCGCGACCTCCTCGGCACCTCGCGCGACAGTGCGCTGTTGGTGCTGGAATGTCTTGACCGGAACGACCGCACGAGGCGGGAGGGCGATCTGCGCCGCCCGGGGCGGCGTTTGTACGAATAAACCCTTCATGGGGGTGGATGGGTGCTGGTGTGCCCCGCGGTCTTCAAAACCGTCTGTGGGAGGCTCAAAACCTGCCGGATGAGTTCGATCCTCATACACCCTCGCCAAAAAACAGGAGTGCGGCGGCTC
>OFMX01000628.1_pt1 | contig 33545 bp, 36 predicted proteins | sample 1541901 | NCBI WGS metagenome assembly OFMX01 (sample SAMN04209222, study PRJEB22552) | human gut metagenome | biome: gut; material: feces | host: Homo sapiens | place: USA: Oklahoma | reverse complement strand
ATGCAAAGCATTTTGCAACAGTCCCTTTTTACTGCGCGTTGAACTTTTGCTTCACAGAATTTACTTTATTCTGCTCCGCCTGCTCGGTGGGATACCAGCCCTTCGCCGCCATCTTGTCATACAGGGTATCCTGCATGCACAGGGAGTCGTTCAAAGCGGTGCTGAATGCCTGATGCACATTGGACGTGGGGGATTCGATCGTCCCGTGCATATACAGGTCGCAAACGCCTTTCTCCAAAAGGAGGATATCTTCCATCAAGTTCTTATCATCCATATTTATGAGCATTCCTTTCTTGCGCAAACCGCGAATTTGCACGGCTTTAGCGCATCCAAAATTTCAATGGGTGAAATGTGTTTTCGCACTACACTTTATGCCTAAAAAGCACGAATTCCCTTATCAAAGCAAACCGTAAAAGCTCTGGAAAATCTGCTGATGCTTCTGCGCCATCTGCTGCACGCAGGCTTTCAGATCCGCATCCTGAATCTGGTTGGCCGTTTCATTGCATTTTGTTTGAAAATACTTCTCATGCCCCAGCGCATCTTCCAGGTACAATAATTCTTTCGTCGTCATGAATTGCAAACCTCCTAATGATAATTTCAACTTTATTTTGCATGGAGGAGCTTATAATATACATCAGGGAAACAGAAATCCCTTTAGAGATTTTCTCCCAACTTTTTTACAAAAAAATCCTGCTGCAAAACAGGTTGCAGCAGGATGATTCGTTTGTTTTCAATACAGTATAGTTCCGGACCGTTATCACCCGTTTCCCCAATGATCAATAAGCTCGCGCAGCTTGACCGGCTCTTTGGTGGTGATATTATCCGGCCCGAGCGCGGCAATGCGCGCCATGTCAACCTTCCGGTTCACCGTCCAGCAGGAGACGAGCAGCCCCTGCTCATGCATCACGCGTACCAGCGTTTCGCTCGCCGCATCATAATGGCAGTTGATGCCGATTGCACCGCAGAGCCGAATCTGATCCGCCGCCTGCCGCCAATAAGCTTCGCTGTCTTTCTGCTTTCTATCCGGCGATAAATTGAGATAATAGGGAATCTCCGGGCATTCCCGCGCTACCGTTTGGCTGGCATCCACCCCAACGCCGGTAAAGAACAGCCGGTCCAAAATGCCTGCCGCCTTACCTAACCGCACGATTTCAGGAAGATGATCCGTCTGCTTGAGATCCAGATTTACCTGAACCCCTTTCTTCTGCGCAATGAGCGCAAAAGCGTCGGCCAGCCGCGGGCTTTTGTCAGAATTCTGCACGGCGTCATGTGAGAGCACCGGCGTGCCATCCGATTGGAAGCGGATATCAAATTCCACGGCGTTTGCGCCGCTCTCCAACGCAGCGCGCAGGGAATCGAGCGAATTCAACTTCGTTCCCAGGCAGCCGGTGTGGGCGGTGATCAAAAAGCCATCCGGCAGGGAAAGCGGCTTTTCCATCCATTTTTCCACCTGCGCATGCCCATAAACCACGAAGGTCAGCGCGCCGAGACAAACGGCGGCCGCAGTCAACACTGCGGTCGCCGTAATCACTCTGTATTTCATCCGACATCATCCCTTCCGGATTCTGTTCGATTCCCAACAGGTCTCAAAAATTATGCTTTGGAGACGATCTCCTGCATCTGCTCCATTTTGCGTTCTATATCCGCCACCAGTGCAAACTGCGTGTGGCAACGGTCGAGATTGTGCTCCGGATAGGCGGTTTTAAAATACGTATCGCCGTTTAAGTAATCCGTCAGGAAACGGATACCGCACTCAAAGGTCATCAGCTTAGCGGAAAAGGCCAGGTTGTCTTTCTCCGCTTTGGTCAGGCTTTCGCCCGCCGCTGAAAGATACCCCTTGACATACTGCTCAAAAAGATTCAAATCCAGCGAAACAAGGGTTAAATCCTTCTCATCCTCCGCCGCCGTATTGGCGCCAAAGCGAATGCTGTCGCCAAAATCATAGAGGGAGAGGCCCGGCATTACCGTATCGAGATCGATCACACAAATGCCCTGCTTCGTATCATTATCGAACATCACGTTGTTGAGCTTCGTATCGTTGTGCGTCACGCGCAGCGGCAATGCACCCGCAGCGACCAAATCCAGCAGCACGCGGCAATCCGCCTCGCGGGCCTTGGCAAACGCGATCTCCTCCTGCACGAGCTTTGCGCGGCCCGCTTCATCGGCTTCGATCGCCGTGCGTAAATCTTGAAAACGGGAAACCGTATTGTGAAAATTCGGGATCGTTTCATGAAGGCTCTCGCTCGGATAATCCGCCAGCATCCGCTGGAAATTGCCAAAGGCTTTTGCTGCGTTATAAAAAACAACCGGGTCTGTGATGCTTTGGCAAGTGTAGGCGCCGGAAATGAAGTTATAAACGCGCCAGCAGTGGCCCTGCGCATCCTTGTAATAGGGCTTTCCATCCGCCGTGTGGTAAACGGTGAGCGTCTCTCGCGCCGGATCGCCGCCGGCCTGCTCGATTTGCCGGCGCAGATAAGAGGTGACGCCCACAATATTCTCCATCAGTTCATCCGGATTGCGGAAAACATGGGTGTTGATCTGCTGCAGCAAAAAATCATTGCAGCGGCCGTTTTCCTGAAAATGGAGGACATATGTGTTGTTGATATGACCGTTGTTGATCCGATCATAACCGGTGTAGTCGCCGCCCAGCTCGAACTGACGCTTGATCTCCTCAATCTGGAAGGGAAGCTCGCTCATGTGTAACACACAGCCTTTCTCTACAAATAATATTCTCTATTTTCTCAAAGGTTTAATCAGTTTCTTCCGCCAGCTCGATTCGCCCGAAGCACTGGGGATTGTGAAAGCCGAGCGCCGCGCTCCCCACCGGGAAATACGCACCGAAATGAGGATGCGCCGTTTCATCGCCGCATTTATAAAAATTGCCTGCCATCGCACCTGGTGCAATGGAAAAGGGCCTGTGATAAAGCGATTCCACCAACTCGCAGGGCACGAACAGCAGCACGCCCCAGGCATCTCCCTGCGGCGACGGCAGCGTAAACGGCGTAACGGTGGGCGACTGCTCCGTCAGCCCTGTCAGGCGCTCACGCCCTTCTCTTCCCGGGCCGAACTCCGTTAAAAAAACGCCTTTGGGGTTCATCTCAAAATTCATGTAACAATCCTGCTGAGCGGGGAATGGATTCAGGAAACATTCCAGGCAGCTATCCTGATAGACCGGATCATCCCGCTTTGCGGCAACGGCTCGGACAGGCGACTCAAACGACCACATACGCACAAAGATCCCCTCCCCCCGCACAGCGCAGAGCTGCGCAAACGAGGCGGGGCGGTAAGGAGATTCCCCTTCCCAATGGAAGCTCTCCAACCGGGCAACCGGAACGCGCGCCCAATCGGGCTGGCCGCCGAAAATGGGGCCGGTATAGGATTGTGCCATACAGACGCCTCCTTCTGATAACCAGATTATTATAGCAATTTCGGTCGTTTTGTCAAGTTTGCAGGCGATTCGAGGCGAATCGCAAAGGAGGCCCTACCTCTGAACGAGATCAAAAGAACAACATGGGATCAGCTACAACTATTTTATGCGGGAGAGGCTCGAATGGAGCGAAATTTTCAGCATAATTGCTTCCGCCTGCTAACCTGTCATCGAATCGGGCAGAACCGTGCAAAAAAATACCGCCTTTCCCTAGAGAGGCGGTAAGTCCATTCCCAGAGTCGATCCATAACGAAGCTCCCGGTAGGCGATCCATGCTGCATTCCATAGGATAAATGCTGCCATCAATACTGCAAACAGGAGCAGCATTACCCGTTTGGAACGACTTTTTCGTTCCTGCACATTGCTCACAGCGGAATCACCTGTTTCCCCTTTTGTTGAAAGGCTTCGTCGTGTGTCACCATGATCATTGTTTTTCCGCTCTCGTTTATTTTTTCAAGAATTGAAAAAACGATTTCGGCATTTTTCCGGTCAAGCGAGCCCGTCGGTTCATCCGCCAGAATATAGCCGCACTTTTTGATCATCAGCCGCGCGAGTGCCGCCCTTTGTTGCTCCCCACCCGAGAGGCTGTAAATCTTCTGATCCTTCTGGCCGGCCAGGCCGACCGCCTCCAGTGCCTCCTCAATCGAGACGCCGGAGCGGCAGTCATTCTTAACAAGCTTCAGGTTCTCCTCCACGGTTTTGTGATCCACCAGGGCGAAATTCTGAAAGAGGAAACCCACTTGGGTCCGCAGGTATTCCCGTTGGTTTTTCTTCTTTGTGATGTCTCTGCCGTCGACGAAAATCTCTCCCCCATCCACAGGCTCCAGGGAACCGATCATGTTTAGCAGCGTTGTTTTTCCGCAACCGCTGACGCCGGTGAAAATCACAAAATCTCCATCGTTGATTGCAAGGGAGAAATCTTCAAACAGCTTCCGGCTGCCAAACGATTTGGAGAGATGATTGATCTGGATCATAAACTGCCTCCTTTCAGGATTTTGACAAGCTGCGCTTTTTCTGTTTTGATAATATTCCAGAGGATAACGGCAGACTCCGCTGCCGCCAGCAGCGCGCAGCCGGCGATAATGGCCAGCGGGCTTGCAAGCTCCAGCAGAAGGCTCATCATAAGGGCGGCGGCAAGCCCCAGCAAAATCACCGAGAAGGTGACGGCAAAAATCTTCCAGTTTTTTTGCAGCACACCATAACCGAGCACTCGCTTGACTGCAAGCTCCTTAGCGTTGACACTGTATTCCATCCGGATAACCGTGCTGATTAACACAACCTCCAGCAGAAACAGGAAAAAGAACAGAATCCCGAGCAGGATCAGAACCTTTTCCGCCCGGATATCGGTCTGGACAAAACTTTCGTACACATTCGTCTTCGAATAATAGTCCTCTGTAAGGCTGAAGCCGTTGCGGCGGGCAAAATCGCTGATCTCCGCATCCGTGAGGCGAAACATCAGATATGGACAATAGGGCCCGTACCCCAAACCGCCCTCCCACTCTGAAGCGAAGCCATCGCTGCGCAAAAGCTTCCCCTTTTCATCCGGGATGGTGAGTTTGCTTTCGTCCAAATTGCTGAAGTAGATAATCGGATCGCTGCAGATCTTCCCCGTGCCGCTGTTGCTGTCATCCAGAGCGACCAAATTTGCAGGCCCGTTATAGCAAATCAGTTCAATCTCATATTCGTGGCAGAAAAAATAACCCATATCGCCGTCGAGATCCGGCTGTGCAAATTCCATAATTTTTTTCATATCCTTCTCCTGCCCCGGGTACGACGGCAGGATGATATACATCTTCTCTTCCCCCAGCATTTCCTCCTTCAGGCCGGGGATGCTTTCCAGCAGGTTGTCCTTTGCGTTGCGGTTGCAGACAATGCCCTCCCGGGATTTTCCGTCACCCATGTTTTGGAAGGTCGTATATGTACTCTGCAGCACAACATTCCCCTCGCGAAAGCATTCCCTTTGGAGATGATACAGCAGCACGGCGCTCTCATCTCGAACCGTCAGATCCTCCACAGCGGGCCGCATGGAAAGATAACTATAATCCTTATATTTTTCAAAAAAATCACCCTGCTTTTTGAGCTCCAGCATTTCAGCGGCAACCCCGATGCCGGCGGCCGCAACCACCACGGTCAGCACACAGGTGAGCAGCTTCATCGCATAGCTGGCGGATAGCAGGGCATGCGAGCCGCCCACGCCGCTGAACGCCCTGCGCAGGTCCACCCGCAGCAACGGCGCAAGGGCAAGGGCGTTGACCACAAGCAGCGCCCCGAGCATCCCCATGGAAACCGGGAATGCAAACAGGGAGTGCGTAAATTGGGACAGCCCCCGAAACACGGCGGCAAAAAGCAGGAGGAAAACAGCGGAATCCAGCAGGATTTTTTTCAGGTAAAGCCGCACGGGGCGTTCGCCGAGGGAATACTGTACCGCCGTCTCCTTGCGGGCAAGCATCACTTCATACAGCCCCATCACCGCTATGATTGTGCACGCCAGCCCCCACAGGGCCAGTTGGATCAGAAATGCCTATGAAGAATAAAATCCCCCGCCCCTGTTGCCGGTGGACTGCATTTCTACCGCATATTGCACGCTCATCTGATCAATGAGCGCCTGCTCACCGCACACATCTCCAAGCAGCGAAATGAATACTGTATTGCCGGCGCCCCGACAATCCTTCAGCTGCGCAAAACGGACATTTGCCTCTGATAAAACGCTCTTATAAACGCCGGGCTCAACCAGACAAGCCTCCCGGAGATACTGCTTCGCCTTTTCATCCGAGCAATAAACCGTCACATCAGTCCGGATCAAATTCTCGTCGGAGGCTTCATCAACGCGATAGGCAGAAACGCCGCAGGCAGCCGCCTCTTCCTGCAGGCTGGCATAAAATCGCTCCACGGAAGCTTCTTCCGGCAGGGAAAAGGTAACAGCATCCCGGTTGGGAATTTCGAGGAGATAAACCTGATAAAATTCTCCCGTGCACAAAGCAATTGCAAACAGAGCGAAAAAGGCAACCAGATATTTAATACATCTCAATCAAGCTCACCAGCCTTGAAACGATCAGCGGGATCGAAATCCCGCTGATCCAAATAATTTTTAGTAACACGCTTGATAAGTGGCCCGGCCTTCGCCGACCCGCAGATCATCCCTTTGTTCTCATCGAAGTAATCATAATATTCAAACTCTTCGACGGACTCTCCTACAGAAAACGATATTTCGCTTTCGGCGGCAAACGTCTGAAAGGGAGAATCCAGCATAGTGTCAACATCTTATCTTCATTTTTATGGTAATCTACTTTTTGTAAAATTACAATATAAAATGTAAATTTATATCTTTGAATCATTTTACAATGGAAGGATTCATGAGCTGTTGTAAAATGAATTTGCAAGGGCAACCTACACAAAGGAAAGCTTCTAAGCAGAAAAAGGCGCTTCCCAGCGGCCATAAAAGCCTCAGAAAGCGCCTTTTTTGTACACTTTTTTCGAAATGTTTATTCTGCAACAGCCTTTTACTTTCTATCTGTTTTCTGTCCCGGCTCCCCGCCCGGCCCGTCGCGCCGCGGGCGCTTATCCGGGCTGCTTTTCCGATGGGATGTCGTCCACTGATTGTCCCCCGCCGTTTTCACGGGACGGACTCGCTTCTTTTCAGAATCGTTCATATCCGATACGTCTCCTTTCGCCAATTCGTCTGGCGGGAAAGAAAGCCTTCCCCGCAGATGTGTTCCATCCTTAGAATGCGCCGTTTTCCCCAGAAATATTATCGCATGCGGTTGTAAGTTATCTGTTTTCTTGTTACAATTTAAAGGAAATACGAAAAACATGGTATCGTTTGCCGCTTTAATAGGCGGTTCCCTGTCCGGAGGTGTTGATGAAATGAAGCAAAAAATCGGAAAACGTACTGCTAGCCTCCTGCTGGCAGCTATTCTGGCGGTGATGGCGGTGCTGCCCGCGTCCAGTGCAGCAATCGACAAAATGGCGGATGTCCAATACCCCTATGTCTTCGTCCACGGGATGGGCGGATGGGGCTCCGACGAGGGGATCAACAGCTTCCTTCCCTACTGGGGCGCGACCACGGGCGCACTGATGCCGCGCCTGCGTGACAACGGCTACGAATGCTATGACGCCTCTGTAGGACCAATTTCAAGCTGCTGGGACCGTGCATGCGAGCTCTATGCTCAAATGACAGGCGGTACGGTAGATTATGGCGAGGCGCATTCTCAAGCGCACAGCCACGCCCGCTACGGGCGCACCTATGACGCGCCCTTATTTGAGGGCTGGGGGACGAAGGATAAAAAAGGTATTTTAAAAAAGGTCAATCTCGTCGGCCACAGCTTTGGCGGCAACACGGTTCGTCTTCTAACAGAACTGCTTGCCAACGGAGACCCGGCAGAGCGGGAAGCCACGCCCGCCAAAGAGCTTTCCCCGCTCTTTGCGGGAGGCAAAGCCAATTGGGTGCATTCCGTCACCACGCTCTGCACGCCCCATAACGGCTCAACGCTGCGCTATATTGCCGACGACCTGAAGCTGACTGATTTAGTCAAAACAATCTGTTATGTCTATGCGGGCATTATGGGCCGGTCGGATCTCAACGGCTTTGTCGATTTTCACCTGGAGCAATTCGGTCTGACCGCTATTCCTGGTGAAACAATCGAAACGAGGCTGACACAGGCGCTCAAGCTGATCTCTGAACAGACGGGCGACAGTGTGGTCACAGACCTATCCCCCGACGGAGCGGCCCTGCTCAACGAACGCATCGGAATGGAGCGGAATATCTATTATTTCTCCTACTCCTATCTGACCACGCATGAATCCGCGCTCAGCGGCTATCAGGTTGCAAACGCTAATACCCTTCTGGTTTTAATCCCGTTTGCAAACCTGATTGGCAGATACGCAGTCAATACTGACACGGACTATCCGATCGATGCAAGCTGGCTTCCAAACGACGGCCTGGTTAGCGTCGTCTCAGCGCAAAAGCCTTATGATGATCCGGGTGTGGATTATGATGCATCCCATATTGTACAGGGAAGCTGGAATGTGATGCCTACCCTGCCGGGTGATCACGGGACAGTGATCGGCCTCAATGGTGACCGGGAGAAAACGCTGCAGTTTTATCTCAATATGATGCAGATGATCGAGGCGCTCCCCAAAACGGCACGGTAATTTCGCGCGCTTGGAGTAATGATCGGGAAGTGCTCTAAAAAGCTTGAAACGAGGCGACTCATCCTTCAGCGATGGGTCAGAAATGTGTTAGCAACCGCAAAAAAATCAAGCATTTTTCACGGTTGCTAACACGTTGCGAACAAACTAAAATGATTCGCAAAAGCGAAAAGCCCCTGAAACAACGTAGCAGCGTCGTTTCAGGGGTTTTTTCTGGTGATCCATCGGAGATTCGAACTCCGGACACCTTGATTAAAAGCAGTGCTTTGCCAGCTGAGCCGGCTTAAATCCTGTCAAGCGGAGGGAGCAGCGACCGCTTGGCGAAGGAGTGTAATGCCCGCTGCGAGCGCACGAGCGAAGCGAGCACAGCACCGCATCGGGCGAATGAAACGACGCGCGCCGATCGGGAGCGCCCGACCGCAGCGTAGTAGGGCCGCTATGGATGGTTTGGGGCTGGGCCTTGCGCCGCTGACGGGGGAGCAGCTGTTATCCGCCCAGATCGGCAATACGATCTTTTCGCCCGGCAGGGGCTTTCCTTTTGCAGAATTTAGAGACGGGCGAAAAGCACCGATCTATGATGAGCGCTTGCAAGGTAGTTTCCATTTCCCAACCTGTTCTAATTGCATTTTAGATGGTGCGTTTGCACCATCTTTTTTTATTTTCCGGGCAAAGTGGGGGGAAATAAAAAATGGATGCTGTTAGAATTAAGCTAAGGTTAATACCTTCCTGCGAGGTAGTCCAACGAAACTCCGTATAAATCCGCGATTTTGACCAGGGTTTTTAGGTCTGGTTCATTTTGTCCTGTCTCGTATCCTGCATATGTGGTTCTTGCTACGCCTATAGAATAGGCTATTTCCCCCTGTGTCATATTTTTTTTAATTCTTAAATCATATAGCCTGTCTGCCAATTCAAATTTGCCTTCTTTATCTGGGTCGTATCCTATTTTTGCAAGCTTTTTGGGTAGCTTATATCCTTCAGCGAAATTTTCTAAAAAATTTTGGGTTATTGGTATTGCCCCTTCTTCCATTTGCCTGCATTCTTCTTCTGGGTAATCAGTAATCATATGGACATGCCCATAGGAATGCCCATTTGACATTCTAATAGTTTTTAAAAATTCAGGTAGCACGTAATTTCCCGATTGATCTATTTTATTAACTTTGAATTTTACTGTCTTTTTTCCGTATCGTACGATTGTCTCATATCCCATTGTTTTCACCTCAAATATATTTTAAGCTTTTTAAGGTTATATTTGAAGTATGAGTTATTCTGAATTATTATTTTGACGTTAAACTTGTAAAAACAGTTGACAACACAAGTAAACTTTAGTACTATAATTCTGACGAGATAAACGTCAAAATATCGAATTGGAGGTTTTAGAAATGTCTCTACTGACCGAACAGGAACTTTGTTCCGCCCTGAGAGTCGAGCGTGTTTTCCTCTGGAAGTGCCGTCAAGATGGTATGCCTTTTATCCGTCTTGGCACGAAGATCGTTCGTTACGATCTAGAGGAGGTTTTGGAGTGGTTCCGTAGCCTTGAATGCGTTTCTGGTAATCAGGAAATGAAAATATCTTAATGAGAAAGGGGGCAAAAGCCGAAAATGCGCAAAAAAAAATAGCCTGCTCTCTGTGGAAAGGAATCAGGCTATTAAACACCCGCAAAAGGGAATGCCCCTGTTGCGTTCGCACCAAGTATACCGCGATTGGGGCATTCCTGCAAGAAGAAAATGAAGGAGTGTAAACCAATGAAAGACAAGATTGAAATGACAGCCAGCCAAAGAAAAGAAGTAAAAGAACTCGTGAAGGGCTCGTGCGCAAATTATGACCGATCAACGGGAGAATGCCTGTTGATGGACGCGGCCTGTTATCAGGCTTGTAATTTCACAGGGTTATGCCGCTATTTCAAAGAAGCTGTTCTTCCGGCGAACAAGCTTCTTTATGCCCAGCTTGTCAAACTGGATTCCATAAAATCCTGTTCCGTGTGTGGCAAGTCTTTTGTTGCGGCTTCCAACCGTTCTAAATATTGCGTTGGCTGCGCCCGTGTGGAACGCCTAAAGCAGAAAGCCGCAAATGAACGTAAACGCCGGGCTTCTCGCGTGGACATTTCGGCTTAAAAAAGCCTTGTACCTACGTTGTTTCCAACCATCAAAATAGCCTTGGTAATGTAATTACCTTCCCATGCCCGAAAACAGGGTTCTAAATGCACACAGTATTCCAAAAAACAAGGAGATTGATATATATGTCAAATGAGAAACTGAGCCATAAATTTATTGTCCGTAGATATCCTGAGAGCTATGCTCTTATTGAGGGTTTCGTTTTTATGCTCTTGGATACTTTTCCTGTTATTCATCGTGATGAATCCTTGTCGTTCCACTTAAATTCCATTATCGAACGTATTGAGGAATTGTATCCGTCCTCTGAATGTGACTGCTTGTGTGATGCTGTTATGGTCTGCTATGGCAGGAATGTTGTGGACTGATGGGGCAACGCGGCGGGGGCCCGCTTCGGCGGCGCGCATTGCGCGCCCCGTGCGGCCCGCGCCGGTCAGAAGTTGGGGTTAGTATTACCCCCAACTTCTGATACTGATACAAATTTAAAAAAAACGACGTAGTTAAGCCATTTTTAAGCCTATTTTTTGTATCACCCCACCTGATACAACTTCTGATACAAATTTTTAAGAATCTATTTTTCAATTAACTTCTGATACGAACTTTTTTAGATATATCAAAGGTTAAGCAGTATTAAAAAACAATTTTACATTTACTTCTGATACAAACTTGAAAATTAACTTCTGATACAAATTAAGGAGGTGAAAATTTGGAGAATTCGGTCAATGCTCGTTCATGGTTCTGTGTGTTCAATAACCCGGAAAACCACGGCTTTTCTGGTTCACCTGAGGAAATCGCAGATTCGATGAAAGATCGTTGGATTTCCGGCAATCCACAGAGAACTTGTGCTGTTGCCTATTGTGTTTCTGCTGACGGTTTACACCATTGTCATGCTGTCTTTGAAGATACAAAAACGATGCGCTTTACGGTCGTTCAGAAGCTTTTTCCCGGTATGCATATTGAGCCTACCAAAGGAAGCAAAGAACAAGCAGAGGACTATATCAACAAGCGCGGCAAATGGGAAGAAAAGGGCGAAAGTATTCTCTGCATCGTTCGGCATGGCGAGATTAAAGGAAAACAGGGTGCTCGAAAAGATTTCGAAATCATAGAAGATTTGATTCAAGAAGGTAAAACGCCGAATGAAATTATGGACATGTCTTTTTCTTACCGGCGTTATGAAAAGATGATACGGGATGCATATTATCGCCGCCGTTTTTCTCAAACGCCATTGCAACGGGATGTTTCTGTTTGCTGGCATGTTGGTCAGTCCGGTTCAGGAAAAAGCTACACTTTTGTAAAGCTTTCTGAGCAGTATGGAGAAGATCAGGTATATATGCTTACGGACTATGAGCATGGTTTTGACAAATACAATGGCGAACCCATTTTATTCATGGATGAGTTCAGAGGGCAAATGAGATTTTCCCAGTTTCTCAATTTGATTGACCGTTACAGGGTTCAAGTACCTTGCCGTTACTCGAATATTTACGCGCTTTGGAATGAGGTTCATATTACCTCCGTTTTGCCCCCTGAACGTGTGTATGAAAACATGGTGCGGGATAACCGGCATTTAGACACTGTTGATCAGCTGATTCGTCGGATTTCCTTTGTTGTTTATCACTGGATTGATGAAGATGGCAAGTACAGAGAATTCCAGCAGCCTATGGAGCAATATACCGATTACGAAACCTTGAAAGAGCTTGCGGAAAGCTCCCTTGTGGGCGTTCTCCCTGAATCTGATATCTTTGCAGAAACTGCACCATCCCTCACCGAAACACAGGGGAAGCAGCTTGATTTTACGGAGATCGAATAGAAGGTGATTTTTTGACCTTGCAGAACGCCATAGATGAATTCTTGATTGAGCAGCAGATACGGGGCAATTCTCCGAACACAGTCATCTATTACAAGCGTTGTCTTGGTTTCTTTGCAAGCTACATAGGGGACGCTACAAGGCCCGTAGAGGGCCTTTCCCTGCCGGATTGCAAAGGGTATTATCTGCATCTGAAAGGGCAGGAAATCACCACTACAACGATACAGACATATATCCGGGCTCTGCGCGCTTTCCTGACATGGTGCTACACAGAGGGCTATTTGAATGAGAATATTCCGGAGCGGTTCAAGCTCCCAAAGGCGCAGCGGAAAACGATCGACGTTCTGACGGATGATGAAGTGAGGCGCCTGTTTTCCTGCTTCGATCTTCACACCTTCATAGGCTGCCGGAATTACTGTATCTGTGCTTTGATGCTGGACAGCGGTTTGCGGCTCAATGAGGTTGTGACACTGGAACCGGGCCGCATTCATATTCCGGAAGGGTATCTGATCGTCGACGGCAAGGGAAACAAACAACGCATGGTTCCGATCGGGTTGCAAAGCAAAAAAGCCCTGCTTCGGTATTGCTCCCGCCTTCCTCCCTTGCCGGAGCGCACGCCTTTATTCGTAACAGACGCCTTGATTCCCCTGAAACAGGACGCTGTGAAAGACCTGTTCCGCAAGCTGAAACGCAGGGCAAATATCCCCCGTTTGAAGCCCCACCTTTTGCGCCACACCTTTGCAACTAGGTACTTGGAGAACGGCGGGGACATTTACAGCCTCCAGCAGATTCTCGGCCATACGTCGCTGGAAATGGTCAGACGGTATGTCCACTTGATTCCTTCCAAATTGGCAGTCAACTTTCATTCCTACAGCCCGCTTGACAACCTCATGAAACGATAGAAAAAGAACGCAGGTACAAGAAAAACCTTGCCCCTGCGTTCTTTTGGTGATCCATCGGAGATTCGAACTCCGGACACCTTGATTAAAAGTCAAGTGCTCTGCCAGCTGAGCTAATGGATCATTCATACAATGCTTGGCCGCTTTCGGCGCGTCAAGCGCTTATTTATAATATCCGATTCCGCTAAGAAAGTCAATACATTTTTTTTGAAAAATTTTCTTTCAGCCTTCTGAACTGTTTCCTATGGCCTCCTTCTAGCCCCGGTGAAATTTCCCACCCGATAAAACAAAGCTGACACGGATAAATACACAAAAAAATTGTATACTATAGATTGTATCAGATCACTTCCATTGAACTGAAAAGGAGGTTGTGTATGGAATATGCCAACTATTCCGGGTTGCCGCTCGCCTTGGCGACTATTTTTCATGAAAATATCCAAGAGCGTGAGCTATTTGACTCCCTCCCAGAGGAAACACAGCAGAAACTCCTGCAGGAAAGCATTCGGACACCGCAGGATTTTCACAATTGTATCAATCAATTAAAACAAAAAAAGTGATAAGGAGGGATCCCCATGGAGGAACTGCCGCTGGGATTTGGAATGGCACTCGCACAAAATCCACGTGCAATGGAATATTTTACAAAGCAGACAAAGGAAAAACAAGCGGAAATTGTGGCGCATACGCATACAATTCAATCCCGTAATGAAATGCATGCCTATGTGCAGAGCCTTGGCAGTTTTTAAACCGGAAAAAGAATCCACACACAGCGCCGCGGGGTAGAATGGCATCTCTCTATCTCTCCCGAGGCGCTGCGGCGAACATATGTGAGGGCAATAATGTAGGGCCGCAAGGGCCTCTGAATTGGCCGCCAGGCTTGCCTTACCCGATCGAATCGGTATCCAATTTGCGCACCCCATTGGGAAGCTGGGAAGAAAGCTTTTGCAGTTTCTCCATCACCTGCTGCGCTTCCGCGCCAAATACCGGCCTTGGACGGTAGTTATTGACGCTCAAATTGGCATGGGAGGTGCTGAAGCAGGGCACGATGGTGAGGCCTGTGCACATGGGATGACGCTCCCCCTTTGAAAAACGGGGCCGGACGAGCATGGTTTCCAGCGATTCTCTTCGGGTGGCGACATTGCCCGCAAAGGCGAAGTTGCCCAGAGAGTAGCAAATATATTTCCCTTTATACTGCTCAATGCCTTGCAGCATATGCGGATGATGCCCAATAATCAGTTCCGCCCCGGCATCGATGATCTGCCGTGCATACCGCTTCTGATACGCGGTGACCGGCTCATATTCCTCACCCCAATGCAGGCATACGATGACTGCCGCCTCCCCTTCTGCTTCCCGTGCGATTTCCCGGCAGATTTTTGCTACATCCGCATTGGTTTCTGCCTCGTCCTCTACCGGCCAGAGATTATACGACAGAATGACAAAGTCCATCCCCTTGGTGGAAAAGCGGACAGGGCGGCCCCGATCTCCCGCCATGATTTGCTCCGCCGTCAAATAGCGGAGCGTATCCTGATAGCCTGCCTCCAGATAATCCTTGCTGTGATTATTGGCAAGCGTTGCAATCTCCACATTGCTTTGAGAAAGGATTTTTGCGAATTTCGGCCGGCCCTTAAATCGCCAGGATTTTTCGGCCATTTTGGTCGCCGTCGTCAACGTACCCTCAAAATTGATCACAGTCCGATCGTCTGCCCGGAACCAATCCTTGACCAAATCAAAGGGATAGGTAGGGCTGCCCGATGCGTCAAAATAGGTTTCAAACCGCTTGGAAACCCTGCACTCCGGGAAGGAGCCAATCGTACAATCTCCCACAAAGGTCAGCACCGCTTCCTCCTCTTTCCAAGCATGTTCTTCTCTGGAAAGCGCCGCTTGTATCTTTTTTTGCACCCCCTTTTCTCCGGCAGTCAAAGTGGTGGCATTTGTGTGCTCCGGCTTTGATGCAGAAGCAGCAGTGCTTTCATGCGCAGAGCCTATGTCAGTGGCAGTGAAGGAAGCCTCTTCCAAGCTCTCTTCCGGCTCAGTGGGGCTAAAAACGGAGGTGACGCTTTCCGATGCAAGCAGTGCAGCATCCGGATTAGCTAATTGACAGCCTCCCGCGAGCGTCAGCAAAAACAGGAGGGATGCCAGAGAAAAGGCACGGGTTCTGTTTTTCATGAATACGTTCCCTCCCAATCATCATGGCAATCAATTCGGCTTAATTCGATCCACCAAAGAGATCGCCATCCCCTGTTATTCAAATAGGGGATATCTTCTTCTCTATTGTAAAAATTCCATAAAGGAAAAGCAAGCAAAGAAATGGCAAAGCTTTTGAAAAGGAAATGCCGCTCAGTAAGGAGAGCACTTTGCTTTGCGGTTTCTGCACGCTGCGCTGATTAGTGATGGGCATAATAAATAATTTTTCCGTTTTAATCCTCTGTATTGTTGTAACTGTTTAGTCGAGAAAAGACTTGCTTTTTTACGCAAAGTCGCTTATAATAAATAAGCACTCAAACGAGAGCCAATTTAATATCGCGGAGTGGAGCAGTCTGGTAGCTCGTCGGGCTCATAACCCGAAGGTCGTTGGTTCAAATCCTTCCTCCGCAACCATTGAAAAGGCCGTTGACTTTTGTCAGCGGCCTTTGTCTTTCTAAAAATTATGCCTACTCCCCGATGGGATCATCGATCAAAGTGGCGACTCTGAATTTATGCCTGTGTCCCTCACTCTGCTCAGTGACGGAATCCAGAAAATGAACATGCCGGCCATCGCCAACAGGGATAGCGCCCTGGGTTCTGCCGCAGAATTCATGGAAATGGTCTTCGTAAAAATCTGTCCGAAACTTTACATCATGAACATGGTCGCCCTTCCCCGCGGGAATGGCCTCGCCGGTCACTACCGCAAATCTATGATTGTGTGGGTCTGTCTGCGCTTCGGCAATTTGAACACTGCCAACCATCTCATGAACATGGGTTTGCTTCGTGGGGCAACTCGGCTGACACCCACGGCTGCTTGACTCCAAATAGTCCATAGAACAACTTCCTTTCCGTATTATTTTACTTAAGAAACAAATTACGTCTGTTTCCTTACCATCTTATGATGTGAAAACAAAATATGTGTGTGAATATGCCCCCGATGTACAAGGGGAAATACTCCTGCCAGCAGCCAGCAAGGCAGATCCACTGATCACAAGCCATTGATGAGACGCGCTTCACCAGACCCTATCCTTCCACTCCGGCCCTTTTCGTTTTCCTGTTCCAGATATCCAAAAATCTCTTTTTCAAACTTCTACCCATCCCTATTGGGTCGTTTAGCATAGGGCAAATCAAAAATGCGCACAATCTCCCTTTGCCTTTTCTTTTTGACCAGGCGGATTAAATTCCGATAGGTATACTCCCCGCCAGCCACAGGCCCGCCGGTGCAATCCCACAAATCACCCTTATCAATGCTGAGCCGAAGTGCCGATGGGCCGCCCCAGATCAAACACCCCAGATCGCCGTTTCCCAGAGGAACCGCCCCGTTCCACTTTTCAATCGTGTTGGGAAAGTTCAGGTTGCAATAGTCAGCAGGAATCACAGTAAATCACCTTCTTTATGCGTTAGGTTGCTTCCATCCAGGCCGTTCATCCTGCCTGGTTTTGGATGTGTGACGCATCCCTATCCATTGTATCAGCTTTTTTCAGCGCGAACATCAAAATGGAACTGAATTCCTGAGAAATCCTGCTCTCTATCTGCATACATACCGATACCAATAAAAAAAGAGGATGTTGCAAAACAATTTGCAACATCCTCTTTTTCAACCTGTAAAATTACATCGCCTCGACGATCGCCTTCGTGTCGCGCGCGATCATCAATTCTTCCTCCGTGGGGATAACAAAGATGCGCACCTTGGATGCGGGCGTGGAAATTTTAGCCTCTACGCCGTGCAGCGCCTTCGCATTGATCTCATTGTCAATCTCAACGCCGAGATAAGAAAGATTGCCGCAGATGTCCGCGCGGATAAACTGGCCGTTTTCACCGATGCCGCCCGTAAAGACGATTGCGTCCACACCGTCGAGCGCAGCAACATAGGAGCCAATATATTTGCGGATCTGATACCAAAGCATTTTGCGCGTCAGGATGGCGCGCTCATTGCCCTCGGCCGCCGCTTTGGCCAGATCGCGGTCATCGCTCGAAATTCCGGAGATACCGAGCATGCCGGATTTTTTATTGAGCACCTCATCAGTCTGCTTGGGCGTCCAGCCCTCTTTTTCCTGCAGGTAGGTCACGACGGACGGATCAAGCCCGCCGCTGCGTGTGCCCATCATGAAGCCGTCGAGAGGGGTGAGCCCCATGCTGGTGTCAATCACCTTGCCATCCTTGATCGCGGTGATCGAGGAGCCGTTGCCCAAATGGCAGGTGATCATCTTGATCTCTTTGAGATCCTTGCCCATCAGCTCCGCGCAGCGGGCGCTGACATAGCGGTGCGAGGTGCCGTGGAAGCCGTAACGGCGAATTTTATATTTCTCGTAATATTCATAGGGGATGGCATACAGATACGCTTCCGGCGGCATCGTGCTGTGGAAGGCATTGTCGAATACGACAACCTGCGGCACATTCTGGCCGAAAACCTCCTGGCAGGCATGAATCCCCTGAAGGTGCGCCGCATTATGTAAAGGCGCAAGGTCGCACAACCGCTTGATTCCCGCAATCACCGTATCGTCAACCAGCATGCTCTTATTGAAGGTGGCGCCGCCCTGGACGACCCGGTGGCCGACCGCCCGGATTTCGTCAAGGCTCGCAATCACAGCGCAGTCGCCCTCGGTCAGGACGGCCTTCACCTGCTGGAACGCCACGGTATGGTTCGGCATTTCAACATCAAAATCGAATTTGCGCCCGTCCGCCGTGTTGCCGTGCATATGGCCGCCTGCGCCGATGCGCTCGCAAATTCCCTTCGCCAGCACATTTTCCCCATCCATATCAATCAGCTGATACTTCAGGGATGAGCTGCCCGCATTGATGACCAGGATTTTCATTCAAAAATTCCCCCGCTTAATCAAAAATAATTTGCAGATTCTCTGTTGCCGTTTGGAACGGTAGCTGATATATTATAGACGGGATAGCTTGATTTTTCAAGGGCTTTCCGGCTTTTTGCGCCTGAAATAGCGCAAAAAAGGAAAAATCATCACACAAAATCGGAGAATTCTTAAAAACATGTCCCGGATACCCCCAAAAAGGAGACAGCCCAACATGAAAATTGCAGGAATCATCGCGGAATACAACCCCTTCCACAGCGGCCACGCCTACCAAATCGAACAGACCCGCAAAGTGGGCGCTTCTCATATCGTGGCCGTGATGAGCGGGAATTACGTGCAGCGGGGCGAGCCCGCCTGCCTCGAAAAACACGCGCGGGCGGAAATGGCACTGCGCGGCGGCGTGGACCTTGTGCTGGAGCTGCCGGCACCGTGGAACTGTGCCCGGGCGCAGGATTTCGCACGGGCGGGCGTTTCCCTGCTGCACGCGATGGGCTGTGTGGAGCTGCTGAGCTTCGGCTCGGAATGCGGAAGCACTGACCGCCTGTGCGACACGGCGCAGGCGCTGGAATCTCCAGAGATGCGCGACTGCCTGCGCGGGTTTCTGAATGACGGGATGAGCCTGCCCGCCGCGCGGGAAAAGGCGGCTGCGCAATGCCTGGGGGACGAGGCCGCCGGCATCCTGCAAGGCGCAAATGACGCACTTGCTCTCGAATATCTGCGGGCGTTGGAACGCCTGCATGCTCCGATCCGCCCGCTCGCAATAAAGCGCAGGGGCGCGCGGCACAATGAAACAAACTGCATGAACAGCTTTGTGAGCGCCTCCCAGATACGAAGCCTCCTGTTGAGAAACGACCCGGAATGGAGCTGCGCTCTGCCTGCGTCCTCTGCCGAAATTCTCCGCCGGGAAATTGCCGCAGGGCGCGCGCCCGTTTCCTACCAGGCGATGGAAACCGCCGTTTTATCGCACCTGCGACGCCTTTCCCCCACTGATCTGGCGCTCCTGCCAGATATCAGCGAAGGGCTGGAATACCGGCTGTATGAGGCCATACGCTCCGCCTGCTCGCTCAGTGATCTGTTCAGCGCCGCGAAAACCAAGCGCTATACGCATGCGCGCATTCGAAGGCTTACGCTGCATGCTTTTTTGGGCGTCACACGGGAAGATACCGTCCTCTCCCCTCCCTACCTGCATGTGCTCGGATTTAACGACCGAGGGCAGGAGATTCTGCGGCGCATGCGGGATACGGCGAAGCTGCCGGTGCTGATGCGTGCTTCCGGCCTGCGAACCCTCCCCCCCTGCGCACAATATATTTACCAGCTGAACGCGGATACGACAGATCTTTTTGCCCTGGCCATGCCGCAAAAGCAGCCGTGCGGGATGGAGCAAACCGCAAATGCCGTGCGGATCATTTGATGCATAGCCTTTACCGCGTATCATATTGACGCACCTTGCCTGATCTGATAGAATAGCAGCATTCCATTCGTTGCGCCCGTCAAGGGCGGCATACATTAAAATATTCCATGTAACAAAAATACAATTATCCCTCCGGTCTGCCCGCCGGGGCTGTAACGGAATAAACGGAGACTGCAAAGCATCATCAGGCCTTTGGATGCTTTGAGGTCTCTTTTTTCGTCCCGTCCCCATGAAAGCTGTAAAAATAGGGTAAAATAAATAGGAGGATACTGAAGGAGGATGCATTGTGCAGCGCGAAGCAATTTTAAAAGAGAATATCACCGGCGTTTTCTTTCGATATGTGACACCTGGCGTGATCGGCATGGTCGGCCTCTCCCTTTACATTCTGGCGGATACCTACTTTATCGCCAACGGCGTTGGCGAGCTCGGCCTTGCGGCGCTGAATATCGGCCTGCCGGTATACAACCTGATTTTTGGCGTGGGCGCGCTGCTGGGCATCGGCGGCGGCACAGTTTTTTCGATCCTGCATGGCCGGGGTGAGCCGGAACGCGCGGGGCGGCCATTTACGATTTCGGCCGTACTCGGCCTTATTTTCGCGCTGTTGTTTACCATACTGGGTTCGTTTGCCTCCGATCCGATTGCCTCCATGCTCGGCGCGACGGAGGAAACGATCGCTTATACAGTGGAATATCTGCGCGTAGTGCTCCTGTTCTCCCCCGCGTTTATTCTCAACAATATTATGACCGCTTTTGTACGGAACGACGGCAATCCGCATCTCGCTATGACCGCCATGACGGTTTCCACATTGACCAACATTGTATTGGACTATGTGTTTATCTTCCCTCTCCAGCTGGGCATGTTCGGGGCTGCGCTTGCCACAGGTCTCGGCACAGTATTGGGCCTCCTAATTCATCTGACGCATTTTCTGCGTAAAAACAGCACGCTGCGCTTAATCCGCATGAAACCGGAGCTTCGGGAAATCCTGCAAATCTTCCGCTGCGGCATCTCCAATTTCGTCACGGAGTTTTCCGCCGGTATTGTCATTCTCGCCTTTAACAGTGTAATCCTGCGCCTCGCAGGCAACACGGGTGTGGCGGCATACGGAATCGTGGCGAATATCGCCATCGTCTGCACCGCGTTTTTTAACGGCATCGGCCAGGGTGTACAGCCCCTTATCAGCACAAATTTCGGCGCGCTGAAACACCGGCGCGTTTGGCGCGCATTTCTTCTGGCAGCTTCCTGCGCTGCTGTGATCGGGCTTCTCTTTTATGGCGCGGGGCTCCTTTTCCCCACGCAGATTGCCAGCCTGTTCAATCAGGAAAATTCGCCGGAACTAACGGCGCTTGCCGTGCGGGCAATCCGCCTGTATTTTCTCGCCTTTGCCCTGATGGGCTTCAACATCATCACGATTACCTCCCTTTCCGCCATGGCGCAGCTTCGGGAGGCGTTCGCACTATCGATTCTGCGGGGATTTCTCGTGATTCTGCCGGTGCTTCTGCTGCTGTCGCATTTTTTCAGGCTGGATGGGGTATGGCTGACGATCCCTGCTACGGAGCTGTTGATCGCGCTGCTGGGAGTCGCCTTCCTTCTGCGTACGCACCGGAAGCTGAAAAAAGCGCACAAGAACGATCAAACAGCTGCATAAGAACGGCTGGTCGGCTATCCCAACCGAAAAATCAAAAGGCTTTCTCCAACCAGACGGGCAGCTAAATGTGACAAAGTTCCTGAAAGCTGACTGATTTATGCTATACTAATTTCAAACGGACAGAATATATTTTGATAGATCAGATTTCAGAAACGGAGGCATCACATATGACGGATGTTATCATCATCGGCGCGGGCTGCGCCGGGCTGACCGCGGCTATTTATGCGCAGCGGGCGGGTTTGAGCACAGTCCTGCTGGAGGAGAATTTCTACGGCGGCCAGATCGCCATTTCCAACGAAATTGAAAATTATCCCGCCATCCCCAGCATCACAGGGCCAGAACTCGCCCAGCAGATTTACGGGCAGGCAGAATCGCTCGGCGCGCAGATCCGCTTTGAAACCGTCACGCAGGCGGAGCTTTCCTCCAACCCCAAGGTGGTAACGACCCATGCGGAGCGCTATGAGGCAAAGGCCGTTATCATTGCCAACGGCGTGAAGCGCCGCAAACTCGGCTGCCCGGGCGAAGATGCCTTCACCGGCCGCGGCGTAAGCTACTGCGCCACCTGCGACGGCGCGTTTTTCCGGGGAAAGGACGTCGCCATCGTCGGCGGCGGCAACACGGCGCTGGAGGATGCGCTGTATCTTGCCAACGTCTGCCGCACCGTCTATCTGGTGCACCGGCGCGATGCCTTTCGGGGCGAAAAGGCGCTGGCCGATCGCGTCATGCAGAAGGAAAACATCAAAATCCAATATGACAGCGCCGTGTCGGAAATCCGCGGGGAAAGCGCTGTTTCCTCCGTGCTGCTGGAAAACGCCCAAACAGGCGCGCAGCAGGAGCTGCCTGTCAGCGCCGTCTTCGTCGCCATCGGCCTGATTCCGAAAAACGAGATCTTCTCCCGCCAGCTCCCACTCGATGAAAACGGCTATTTCGTCGCCGGAGAGGATTGCCAAACCCCGCTCGAGGGCGTGTTCGTCGCCGGGGACTGCCGCTCGAAGCTGCTTCGCCAGATCATCACCGCCGCGGCTGATGGAGCGGTGGCGGGCTATCAGGCGGGGGCCTATGTCAACGGAATATAAATCAGATTTTTCTATACACACAAGCGCCTGCCGGGGGCAATCCCCGGCGGGCGCTTTTTCGCCCTGTTTTCAAAAAAGCCGCGCCAATCTCCTGCCGGTCATTGCATGGCCGCCCTAAATCCTTTATAATGGGAAAAAGTTGAGAAGAAAGAAACCTGACACAGGAAAGAAATGATCCTCGCCCATCTGCCCGCGAGCATTGCGGCCATTGGGCTGATCGGTTATTTTACCGGCATGTTTTTTGTATTCGTATTCAGCCCCGTCAAAAACGCCAAAAAAATTCTTCATTCGCCCGGTGGATAACGCCGGCGTTACAGAAATCCACGTTTATTATGGCGGCATCTCCGGCGCGCTGGCGGGTTTTCTAACCTATCTGACGTTCGGCCTGCAAAATCCGATGGTCGCGCTCGCGGGTGGCCTGTTTTTCGCCACTACGGTTTTTGTAACGTGGACGATTTTTCTCTTTATTGACAAAGGCGGGAAAAGCCCCTATACCAAGCTTGCGATCCCCACGGAGGGGCTGTTTGTCATCGCGCTGTGGGTTTGCTTTATTCCGGAAAACGTAATCAAGTAGAAACCTCCTTTTATTTGATCGCAGAGAAAGGACGATCCGATCCATGAAGCTGACAGATTGGTATTTTCACAGAGGCGTGCTGGAGGATGGACACAAATGGGATACAACCTTCAGCCGCTTTGAGCCGATTCAAATCCCGCACACCTGGAATGCGGCAGATGGGCAGGACGGCTGCCCCGGCGGCAAGGATATCAATGAAACCGACTATTACCGCGGAGACGGCTGGTACCGCACAACGCTCACCTTCTCCGCGGAATCGTTTCATAAGCGGCATTTTCTGCGCTTCCAGGGCGCGAATATGCGCTGCGACGTATTCGTCAATGAACAACTCATTGGTTCGCATGAAGGGGGATACACTGCCTTCTGCCTGGAGATCACGGATGTTCTCCGGGAGGGTGACAATCTGCTCGCGGTTAAGGTAAATAACGCCTTTTCCCAGCGGATCGCCCCACTGACGGCGGATTTCACTTTCTACGGAGGCCTTTACCGGGAGGTGGAGCTGATCAAAACGGAAAAGCTCAGCTTTTCCCGAACGCAGCTTGCTTCACGCGGGCTGCGGCTGATCCCCTCTGAGGTGAGCGATGCGTCCGCCTCCTGTCGGGTGGAGGCGATGCTCGAAAACCGCGAGGCGGAGGATAAAACGATCCATGTGCGCGCCCGCTTCGGGGACAGCACGCAGACGAAAACTATACAAATCGCAGCAGAGCAGAATCTGGCGGTCGGGTTTGACTTCCAGATTGACAACCCGCATCTTTGGAACGGGCGTGAGGATCCATATCTCTATTCCGCCTCTATGGAGCTGTCCGTAAACGGAGAAACCATCGACACGCTTTGGGACGAAACCGGACTGCGGTATTTCCACATCGACCGGGAAAAGGGTTTTTTTCTCAACGGCAGGCCCTATCCCCTGCGCGGCGTGAGCCGCCATCAGGATCGAGAGGCTCTCGGTAACGCGCTGACCGAAGCACAGCATGATGAGGATTTTCAGATTCTTTACGACATCGGCGCTACCGCCGTCCGGCTTGCGCACTATCCGCAGGCGGAATACTTTTACCGGCTGTGCGATCGGCACGGCATCCTGGCGTGGGCTGAAATTCCCTTTGTCGACCTTGTGGGCGGCAGCGGAAGCTATGAAAGCCCCAATGCCGACCGGGAGGCTTTTTTTGAACTTACGAAGCGGCAGCTCACTGAATTGATCGAGCAGAATCGCAACCATCCCGCCATCTTCTGCTGGGGCCTTCAAAACGAGGTGAAAGCGCAATTCGACGACGTGATGATCCCCTTCACAAACGAGCTGCACGCACTTGCGAAGCGGCTCGACCCCACCCGCTACACCACGCAGGCCACCAACCAGAAAACGGCCTACCATTGGAAAAGCGACCTGATCGCATGGAATGTTTACCCCGGCTGGTATGGCATGAGCCGAAAGCAGCTCGGCTCCTTTATGGATAAAATGCGCTGCGACCGGCCCGTGGGCATTTCAGAATATGGAGCGGGCGGAAATCATTTGCAGCATGCAGAAAAGCCGAAAAAGCCTGTGCACGATGGAGATTTTCATCCGGAAGAATATCAGGCGCTCTGCCATGAAGCATTCCTGCGGCAAATCGACCGCCGGGATTACCTCTGGGCCACTTTTGTGTGGAACCTGTTTGACTTCGGCTCGGATGGACGCAACGAGGGCAACCGCTCTGGCATGAATGATAAGGGCCTCGTCTCCTTTGACCGGAAGGTGAAAAAGGACGCCTATTACGTCTATCAAAGCCGTTGGAGCAAAACACCCATGCTTCAAATTGCGCAGAGCCGCTGCACACAGCGGAAAGGGGCGAAAACCGAGATTAAGGTTTATTCCAACACCGGTGCGGTTACGCTTTTTATCAACGGCAAACAAATCAGCACAAAGGAGCAGGCAAAAAACAAGCAGCCGGGCATCTTCCGCTGGAAGGGATGCAGGCTGCAAAAGGGAAAGAATGAAATTGTAGCGGTTGCTAAGGCGGAGGGCAAAGAGCTGAAGAACGAGGCGGTATGGATGCTCGCGCCGTAATCTTCCGCCTGATCAGGAATGGCACAGGAGCGTTCTCTTTCCCGCCCGTCCATATGACGGGCTACATGCTGGAAATAGCGAACCGGATACGGCGGCAGGTTGAAGAGCCTGATCGCTTTATCCGGTTCGCTTTTTTCTTGAGAGTTGAGATGGAAAGAAGCAGGGAGCACGGTTTGAAAACAGCAGTTTTACATCCATGGACACTTGCCTAAATCGCACGTATACCCTACAGATGCACTGTATTGATTTTTCTTTTTATAAAAATATCTATAATTGGGTTCGTTCCACAACTTACCGCTTGCATAGCGCTCGTTTTATGTTATAATCCTCAGCGCGGGGTGAAACCGCAAAACGAAATCGAAGCATTCACGTGAAAAACGGTATTTTCACACGGGATTTGCGAAAGGATGAAGGACTGTCATGAAAAAATTGTTTTCAATCTGGATGGCTGCGGTTTTCGCCATTCTTCTCTCATCGGGGCTCAGCCAACCGGTACAGGCGGCAAACAGTGCTTCCACCGCAGGCACGGTAGCAACGGCTTCCGGCAGCTTGAACGTCCGCTCCTCCGCCTCCACAAGCGGTAAAATCGTTTCCAGCCTCCCACGCGGCGGCAGCGTCACCTTGCTCTCCAAAAGCGGCTCTTGGTGGCAAGTAGAGTATGCGGACGGTAAATACGGCTATGTACATGGCGATTATATCAAAAGCATCTCCGGCAGCTTTGCCGCGCAGGTCAATACGAGCTCCGGCAATCTGAATGTCCGCCAAGGCGCGGGAACCAATTACGCCATCCAGACCTCACTGCCCAAGGGAAAGACGGTGGTCGTACTCTCTCAGTCCGGCGGATGGTCGAAGATTTTGTATCATGGCACGCGCACCGGCTTCGTCAGCAGCCAGTATCTGAAGGCTTTCTCAGGCGCGTCCGCGTATCCGGCCGTGAAGCTTTCCGTTGTGAGTTTTAAGCAGACCGACCCGCGCTGGGCAAATGTGAAGCTCGGCAGCTCCGGGCAGACGATCGCCCAGATTGGCTGTACGACGACAGGGCTTGCCATGATGGAATCCTTCCGCACCGGCACGACAATCTATCCGGACGCGATGGCAAAAAAGCTGAGCTATAGCGCAGGTGGTGCACTGTATTGGCCCTCAAACTATATGGCGGATACCAACGCAAACGGTTATCTCGGAAAGCTGTATGCGCTTCTGAAACAAGGCAAGCCCGCATTCATCGGTGCAAAAACGGCTGCTGGTGGGCAGCATTGGGTGGTAGTCACCGGCTATCAAGGTGGCAATACGCTTTCCGCCTCGCAGTTTCTAGTCAATGACCCTGGCTCAAACACGGTGACCAACTTGCAGCAGTTTTTGAATAAGTATCCGAATTTCTACAAAATTATGTCCTACAAATAAGCCAAACCCAAACAGCGGGAGGTACGGCGAGCTATGCCGGCCTCCCGCTTTTTGGAGAAGGACTGGCACAAAATTTTATATTTTCACATATACTGCATTATCCTTAATGATCTGGAGGAGAACTTATGTTTGCTACGCTTTGGGGGCAGCTTCTGTCAAACCTACTCTATTTTGCACTGCATTTGAGCTCTTCCAGCTCCTTTCCCCCGCCTTTGAGCGCGGCAAAAGAGCAGGAGTATCTGGAACGGATGAAGCAGGGCGATGAAGACGCCGCGGATGTTTTGATCGAACATAACCTTCGCCTGGTGGCGCACATTATCAAAAAATATTACTCGAGCTTTTCTGAGCAGGAGGATTTGATTTCCATCGGCACAATCGGGCTGATCAAAGGCATCCGGACGTTTGATGCGGATAAGGGAACCCGGCTGGCGACTTATGCGGCGAGATGCATCGAAAATGAAATCCTAATGCATTTCCGGAGCCAGCGAAAATCCGCGCAGGATGTTTCCATGAGTGATCCGATCGATATCGACAGCGAAGGCAATCCCCTGACGCTTTCCGATATCATCTATACAAATGATACCATCGCCGACGATCTGGATATCAAGCTCAAAAGCGAGCAGCTGCGGCGGTATATCGGCGAACTGAAAGATCCGCGGGAACGCATGATCATTATCCTGCGCTACGGCCTAATGGACGACAGGCCGCTGACGCAGCGCGAGGTGGCGAAGAAGCTGAACATTTCAAGGTCGTATGTATCGCAGCGCGGTTACTGTAAACGACGGCGTGGAAGCATTGATGGACAAGGGTTTCTTGGAAGCTGATTTTTGAGAGATCGCAGCACGCTTATTGTAAGCGCAGGTAAAATACACAAAATAAAGAGCGGTTGTTTGTTGAATGTGACAGAAATCGGGACAAGCGAAATTGAGGCCAGAGCAATCCGGAAACGGGAGTCTCTGACTTTCTTGTATCCAAATTTAAATCCTGCGAAAACCAAGAGACTGCCTCGAGAAAGTTCGCTGCTTATCCTATTTGTGTTAAGGGCTTAAGCACGAGATAATCTTTGAAATTGACTGAATGAAAGAGGGCGTTTAAGGTTTCAAATATTTTTGTGAATCCTGCTCTCCTATCAGGCAAGCAATAATTAAAAAATTGGAAAACCATTTGGAGTAATGCCGCCAACGAATCGTAACTAATCAAACATAGAAGCAGAAATATCCGTATTTGCAATAGATTCTCTTCATGAGATAAGGTAACCTACTACGATCACCTGAGAAAGTGTTTGGCTTCAGGGTAGCGCGGATACATCCTCCCTTGTTTTTTTATAATCGACGACCAAATCGAGATCAACAAAAAGTGTGCCGCATGCTGGGTCGGCTACATTGTGGGCGGCCATACAAAGGACTGGTGGTGATCTCGGGGCCTCTCGGAACAACACTACTTTCATAATCTATGTAGTAAAATGAATTTTTTTTATTTTTTCAAGTACTTCATAATCTATTTTAAGATTGTTTTTACCGAATCCTAATTCTATGTCAGGCTTGTTTGCACCATGAAAGTCACTGCCGCCTGTTATCATCAGATGATACTGATTTGCTAGTTCAACTAATTGCAACTGCATATCAGCATTAAAATCACTGTGGAAGCACTCAAGGCCATTTAACCCGAATTCCTTCAACTCACGAACTAGTTCACCCAGTTTTTTATAATTATTCTCGGTAACAAAAGGATGCGCTAAAATCGAAATACCACCCGCCTGTTTTATTAAGCTAATAATTTCTTTGGGAGAAGAAGGTGTCTCTTTCATAAAATTTCGGTTATTAAAATATAATAAATAGATATCGCGAATATTTTCAGCTATACCTTGATTAACTAGTTCTAACGCAATATATTCTAATTTGATTCTGCCATATTTATGCTTTATTTCATCAAGGTCAATGTCAATACCTATTTTTTTTAGATTACGGACAAGCATCAACAGCCATTTATATTTCTGCATTCTAAGTGTTTTAATCCCGGCATTGAAGGAAGCGGAATGAATGTCGATATAATACCCTAATATATGCAGTGGTTTAGGATATGTTGCGGTCATTTCTATGCCTGGAATTATTTCAATTGCATTATTCGCATATTTCATTGCCTCAGTAACACCATCAATGGTGTTATGATCTGTTATTGATATTGCTTTCAAACCAATTTCTAAAGAACGCTCCAATATCTCAGATGGGGTCAGTGTTCCATCTGAATATGTTGTATGTATATGCATATCTATATAATCATTCATATAATCACCAATTGTGGGTTTTAATTGACGCGTATTCTGACTTTCTCCACCGACGTAGGCCCGCAGACGATCCAATGAGCTGGTGGAGACATAACCTACAGCGCTTCCCCAAGGCCATACACCGCCTAGAGAATGATCTGGATGATTCGCTGGCTTTTTCGACTGACTTTCCCAAAGCTAGCTAGGTGTTCGGGAAATTGCGCAGCAGTTTGGTAGGGATTTGTTCCAATTCAGACTCCTATGATGCTGGCAACCACCTATCTTCAGGAGCACACTGAGAACTGGTTTGTTTCTGAGGCCTACGCAGTTAAGCATTTAGCGGAGTTTTTATGGTAAAATATAATCGCTATTTGCTTGCCGTTCCACACAATCTGTTTAGTAAACTGCTAAAAACTGCTTTTCAGCCGATCAATATCAGGAAGCCTGGACAAGATCAAGCCATAATATCGGGAATCCCGCACACCTTGCGAATCCAGTTCATACGCAGCCGTTCGTTCTCAAGCAGACTTTGTTTTATTGCTTCATACCACGATTCTTCTGCTAATCGGATGTTATCATATCCAATTTGATTGATAAAAGAACATGCCTCGCTCCAAGCCACAAGGAGCCCTACATCAAAAGTTCCTGCTTCAAACTTTTTCTTAGTTTCTCCCCAAGTATCCTCAAACGAAACTGTATCCACCATGCCCCCTCCAAGAAGCACCGGTGTTACCTTCTCGAGATATGATTTTTTAACCAATGCCCCCGCAATATTTTTAGGGCCATACATTTTATGTGAAGACAAAATATATCCAGTAATACGATCATTCGTATAAATTGGCGCATGCGCTACATTTTGAGATTCATCAATAAAGATATATGCGTTATCAAAAATTTCACAAACTTTTTGCAAATCAGGCATAAATCCGTTGCTGTTTGCAACGCTCGACAGTACGACGCATGATACGATATCTTTCATTTCTTGTAGGTAACTGTAATCGATTTGTCCCTCCTTCGTTAAAGGCATCTCTAAAAATATGGCATTATTTCGTTTTGCTAAGTATTTCCAAGGGAGTAGATTGCTATGGTGTTCATAGGGACCTGCAAGAATACAGTCAAGCGAATGCAACGTATCCGGATAGCTTAAGGCCAGCATGTTAATCAGTTCTGTCGTATTTTTTCCATATATAAATTCATAATTGTCCCCTATTTTAAAATGCTTTTTGATTGTAGCCTCTGCATTACAAAATTGGTCATATGCCCGAATAGAAAGCACGTTATTCCCTTTGCCAAATAAGATGCCAACGTTACTCTGATAATTATTCCATGCATTTATTACCTGGTCTGGCATAAATGTAGTTGCAGCGTAGTCAAAGTAACTCACTTTATTATTCCTAAGCACCCCAAAATCTTTTCGAGTACACATCGTGCCATCCATTTTTCATCAACATCCTCAAACACAGATTTCAATTAAAAAATGCAACTATTTATTTTGACGTTTTTTGAAAATTAAGTTTCTGCCTCTATTTTAAAATTAATATTTGAGATGATTTATAATATGTAATGCATTCTCCAAATAACCGCCAACCACCCCATAGTTTAAGACGATTCCATCTAAATCCAGTTTCATTAGAAACGCCAGATCATTTATTTCCGCTTGAGTTGGCATATTACGCTCCGCTAAAGAAGAGAGAATTCCGGTAGCAACAAACAGTCGTTTTTGGTGATTATGTGCAGCTTCAGCTATCTTGTTCTGTAGTAGATGAAAATCACATATATCCATATTTAACATTAAATCTCCGCGTGCAATCATGATATCTGAAGCCGAACTGATTTCATTGATATTACGAACACCATTCTCATTCTCAATTTTACTAATAATTGCGCTGTGAAATCGTTTTTGATACCTTCTAACGGTCTCAACATTATTGACAAAGGACAGTGCGAGTAAATCCGGTTCCATATCGTTAATACACCGAAGCCAATTATTGTTGATCTCATCTGAGTACAATACTTTTCCAAAAGAAATAGATTTCCCTGATGATATTTGCCCTGACAGTAGTGATGTAACTTCAATTAGATCTATGTCCAATATTTTTGTTACAACAAATGTATTTTTACAATCCCCATACACAAAATGCTCTCCTAAGCGCACATATTTTCCAATATTTGGGCAGTTTGTATAAAGCAACTTACCATTTATTTTAGGAGCCCCTCTCCCCGATTGGATGAATAAGCGCTCTCTCTGAGAAAGCAATATTGGAGAGTGTTCCATAAAAATCCTTACCTTTTCACCAGGGAACGGTACATCTACCATAATCCTGATTTGCCCGTCGAAGGAAGCTTTTATTGTGGAGATCTGTCTGCATCGCTCTTCTATTTGATCTCCTTTTCCATACTTGGCCATATTAAAACGAAAACAGTGAATCCCTTTTTCTAGAAGTGATTCAATGGTATCAGGAAGTTGATCAGTACACCAAGGCCCAATCGTTACATATATTTCCGGACTCTTCATACGCATTCACTATCCACCGTTTCGCGAAGAAGGCCGTTACATACTGCATGTAACTTTCCCATAAAAATACCGCTATAGTGTTGCTCCATAAATTCATTTACAAATCGTATCCGGCTTTCACATAAATTGGAATTGTCGAGCGACGGTACAAAAATGCTGCCATTCCCCAGATCGATATAAACCTCCGATCCATTAATTTCCCTCGATAAGTCCTCGTAAAGCTGCATGGATACTTTATAATCGTAATCCACACGATGCATGACATCCGGCCCAATTTGGCCATTACTCAATTGGATGATATAAAATTTGATTTTTGAGACCTTGGAAAGCTCCCATTCGTCTGCTGGTATGATTCCAAGCTCTTCAGGCATGAAAACACGCTTCTGATCAAATGCATTCTTTTGACTTTGATATGGAAATAAAGCAGTGCTCATTGTGTGATTAAATTGATCCAATGTACTTTTTCTGATTTTTATTCCAGTTTTATACGTACCAATAGCCCTAGCAAGATTTCCTCGTTCATATAAAATCGCCGTAGAACCATTAGATACGAATTTACAATGATGGTTCAGCGCTAGATTAAGAGCTGCTATCGTCTTTCCACTTCCACTACTACCGAACAGGAGAATGAGGCACCCATTAGCTATTACGCTGGAAGCATGTAGAATATAAATCTGCTTTTCCTGTAAATCATGCTTAATTAACAAATTTAGTAAAACTAATATTGCTGAATACGCCTTCTCATTCAACATAGTTATGTAAAACGTCAAGGTAGAATTTTTTTCTGACCACTCAATGTGCTCTTCATGAGCGACAACAATCTTTAAAAATTTAGTTACGATACCGAGAGGCTGCCGATACAGCTGGTAATAGGGCTTAATATATTGATCAAGGTTAAAAGGAATATTGCAGCTTATGCTAACATACGTATTTTGCCATCCTACAAATATATCATTCATTTTTCCTTTCCTCCGACTTACTGTGAATCGAGTTTATCACACCGAAAGTTTGCATCGTTTACATAAGTCAATATTACAACTAGAACCTCTGTAAATTTCCGATCGTACCCAATTATATCGATCACTATTCCAAATCTCTGTAATCGTGCTGTCATTCAGGCTGCCTATCACAACCTCCTTTCTCCAATCCTGACAACATAATATCACTGACCCATCGTATAGAACATGAAGTCTCTCTAAAGGTCGATTTTGTTCGCAGCCGAAAATACGGTTGCGACAAACATTATTTTTCCAATATGAATTGTTTCCGGCCCGATCCAAATAGCCCCACCGATTGAATTTAATATGATTTTCAGTGCATAACTTCTGCATCAGGAAAAATTCTTTCTCATCTACATAATTATGCTCAATCATTGTAATACCAATCGTTTCGATCTGTTTCATCAGTTTGGATTTCAAAAGCAGCTGCAAGTTAGACTGTACAGTATCATAATCCAGGCCCGGCATCATTTTATAGTAAGTACTTTTAAAATATCCAAAAATACTAATACGAAGCTCATCAATTTTAATGTTTTCTAATTGATGAATCGTTTTTTCATCAATATGCGATAAGTTTGTCGACACCTCAATTTTGCAGTTACTACATCTTTCTTGAATCATTTTCAACTTTTCACAATAGAAGGGGTCAAGAAAGGGCTCATTATTCAGATAAGGTATCAATAAAATTTTGCGATCTCCGACCTCCGTAAGAATTCGTTCAAAAAGATCGGCATGCATAAAGCCTTTTATATCGTGAATCTCTCTATAAGGACAGATGATACAATTCGCATTGCATAGATTGTGCGTCTGAAACTCGATTACTTTTGGAAAATCCATCTCTTCCTCCATTTTTATAGCGGATGCCTTTCCACTTTTATGTTCTTTATGAACTGGACAAATATTTCTTCTGAATATACGCAACGATCGTCTCTAAGTCTCCTCGTAGCCATGCAATATCTACTAAAGGACTGCTTGTTAAATTGTATAGGATATTATTGATGATTTGATTCATACCTTCATGGTAAAAATACTGGTTATTAAAGTAGCAGGGCACAATCTTAATTCTATTTTCAATTGCTACAACGCTGGACCCTCTTAAATAGTGCACCAATTCTTTATAAAGTTCCAGATTAAGTGCAGCCTCACTTTTAAAAGAAACGTCTAATTCTTTCGTTTTGCCAAGGCCAACATGCAAAAAAACGAGTTTTTGGCATTGGATACTTTCATTTTTAATATCG
>OFMX01000613.1_pt1 | contig 34039 bp, 30 predicted proteins | sample 1541901 | NCBI WGS metagenome assembly OFMX01 (sample SAMN04209222, study PRJEB22552) | human gut metagenome | biome: gut; material: feces | host: Homo sapiens | place: USA: Oklahoma | reverse complement strand
GCTTACGCTTTTACAAAGCGTAGAATGTACGAAACAAGAAAGTTAAGAAAAGGAAATTGTAAAGAAACTTATTTCTTTGATTCGGCTTCAATAACAAGACAAATAATGAACAAATATGTTTTGCTAACGCTTTTTTAAAAGCACAAAAAAGAAATTATAAAGCTTAATAAATAAAGTACACGACTGGAAAACAGTTGTCCTTTGTGAAAAAACAATGAAAATTGTTATAAATTTCACAAATCAAAGGAAATTCTATTGACAACTATTTCAAAAAATATTATAATATAAAAATGAAACAAAAATTTTTAAAGAATAACTGCATTATTGCAGAAAAATACATACAATAATAAATATGCAGTTAAATTATCAAGGAGGATTATTACCATGTCACTGACAAAGAACCCCAACGTTTTAAAATGGGTTGAAGAAATGACAGCCCTTACAAAGCCTGATAAGGTAGTTTGGATCGACGGAAGCAAGGAGCAGATCGACGCTCTTAAAGCGGAAGCAATCTCAACAGGCGAAATGATTGAACTCAATCAGGAAAAGCTTCCGGGATGTCTGTACCACAGAACTCTTCCAAACGACGTAGCAAGAGTTGAAGACAGAACTTTTATCTGCTGCAAGAATAAGGAAGACGCAGGTCCGACAAACAACTGGATGGATCCGGACGAAATGAAGGCAATGCTGACACCTATGTACGACGGTGCTATGAAGGGCAGAACAATGTATGTTATCCCTTACTCAATGGGTCCTATCGGCTCTCCTCTCGCTAAGGTAGGCGTTGAAGTTACTGATTCTATCTACGTTGTTCTTAACATGAATATCATGACAAGAATGGGTAAACAGGCTTTTGAAAACCTCGGCGACGAATCAAACGATTTCGTTCGCGGTCTGCATTCAAAGGCTGATGTTGATCCTGAAAAGAGATATATCGTTCAGTTCCCTGAAGATAATGCAATCTGGTCAATTAACTCCGCTTACGGCGGTAACGTACTTCTGGGTAAGAAGTGCTTTGCACTCAGAATCGCTTCATATCAGGGCAAGAATGAAGGCTGGATGGCTGAACATATGCTTATCTTAGGCGTTAAGAAGCCTGACGGTGAAGTTAAGTATATCACAGCTGCATTCCCATCAGCATGCGGTAAGACAAACCTTGCTATGCTTATTCCGCCGGAAGGCTATAAGAAGGACGGCTATGAAGTATTCACAGTCGGCGACGATATCGCTTGGATGAAGCAGGGCGAAGACGGCAGACTTTATGCTATCAATCCTGAAAACGGATTCTTCGGCGTTGCTCCCGGTACTAATGAAAAGTCTAACTACAATGCGCTTGCTTCAACAATGAAGGACACTATTTTCACAAACGTTGCTATCAATAATGATGACAATACAGTTTGGTGGGAAGGTCTTGACAAGAATCCTCCTGAAAACGCAACCGAATGGAAGGGCGAAAAGGTTAACGGTAAGGAATTTACTGCTAACGGCAACAAGCTTGCTCATCCAAACTCAAGATTTACTGCTCCTGCAAAGAACTGTCCTTGCATTTCACCTGAATTTGATAATCCGGCAGGTGTTCCTATTTCAGCTATTATCTTCGGCGGCAGACGTGCTTCAACAACTCCGCTGGTATATCAGTCATTTGACTGGACACACGGAACATACATGGGTTCCGCTGTATCTTCAGAAACAACAGCTGCTGCAACAGGCGCTGTAGGCGTACTGAGACATGACCCAATGGCTATGAAGCCGTTTATCGGATACAATGTAGGCGATTACTGGGCACACTGGCTCGAAATGGGCGAAAAGCTCGGCGATAAGGCTCCTAAGATTTTCAATGTAAACTGGTTCAAGCAGGATGAAAACGGAAACTTCATCTGGCCTGGATTCGGCGATAACATGAGAGTACTCGACTGGATCATCAAGAGATGTGAAGGAACTATCGACGCTGATGAAACAGCTATCGGATATATTCCTAAGAAGACTGATATCAACGTTGAAGGTATCGAAGACGAGGTTACACCTGAAATCATGGATAAGCTTCTTGCAGTTGATAAGGATCTCTGGACTAAGGAAATTGCAGAAATGCGCAGATACTATAAGGAAGATATCGCTGATAAGGGCGGTAAGGTACCTGAAGCGCTTATCAAGGAACTTGACAAGCTTGAAGAAAGACTTGCAAAATAATAAAAATATCAATCAAATAACTGCAAAAATCTCCTATGGTAAATCCATAGGAGATTTTTTTGGGAAATCGAAAAAATTTCAAACGCTTTCAAGTATAATTTTAGAAGAATCTTCTCCTCTCAGAGCTATAACAGCTCCTCTTATAAGATATGCTACAGGATCTCCCGAAGGACTTTTTTGCAGACACAAAACTTCAGTACCCTCAATTAAACCTATATCCTGCAAACGTCTCCTCATAGAACCGTTTATTTTAAGCTCTGCAACACGTCCTGAACTGCCCTCATTCAGGGAAGAAAGCGTTTTTATATTATTTATCATAATGAAAACTCCGTTGCTTAAGTATTTAAAGCGGACAAATAATTGCAGTCCGCTCATTATTATAATATTCCCTCCGGAGCTAACAGGTTACAAACAATTGAAAATTACTCAATTCAACATTAATTAACAAAAAACGGACTTGAAAATTCAAGTCCGTCACTATTATTTTCTTCTTGAACCGTTTTTACGTTCTGTACTGCGTTTAAGAGCACAAATTTTCTCTTCGCTGTTCTGCTTAAAACGAGTCAGCATTTCCTCAAAGCCAAGCTCCGACATAGGAGGCTTTTTCTTAGGCTCCCAGACGTTAGGTCTGCGTTCCTGACGCTTTGCGGGTTTAAGAGTTTCCTCAGTATTTTCAGTTGCTTTCTTTATTGAAAGACCGATTTTTCCGTCCTCGCCGATATTAAGTACCTTAACCTTGACTTCCTGATTTTCAGTAAGGTAATCCTTAACGTCTTTAACAAATGAATTGGCTATTTCGGAAATATGTACCATACCCGTACCTGCGCCTTCAATTTCAACAAATGCACCGTACTGAGCTATTCCTTTTACTTTACCGTCATATATTTTACCTACTTCGAGCTGCATAATAATAAAAATCCCCCTGTTAATGAAAATTATAAAAGCTTAAAAAGCTAGTTTCTTGATGTATCATAATATCTTCGTTCATCCGGATATGCATAATTCATATCTTCAATAGCCAGCTTTTTCATGTAAGCGTTCATATCGTCGTCTTCAAGAATCCTCTGCAACTCAACATTTTCAGCTTCGACTTCTTCCGTCTTATTGACAATAGAATTAAGTTCCTTCTGCATTTCCGCCAGACTGGACTGAGTAATAATAATAGAAATTATACATCCGATCACAGCGGCAATAATAATAAGCTTGCTGATAAGGCTAAACATGCCCTTTTTTCGTTTTTTTCTTATAGTTCTGGACGCCAAGTTTTTTCACGTTCTTTCTTTTATTCTTTTTTTCCTTATTACTATTATACAACAAATTGGTATCATCAATCAAGAGGGTTTCACTATTTTTTTTATTACTTTTTATATTTTGGAGACTTCCAACAAAAATAGTCCTGATTTTTTCACATATAAGTACAAACTTTTTTAACAGCGGTCTGAAAATTCTTAAAAGCGCTCTTTTTATAAAACCTATAATTTTCCTCAGTATACCCGTTACGACTGTTCCCGCAGTAACATAGTAAAGAATGAAGCCGATAAGATTACCGGCGCAGTAATAGAATCTGAATTCGCTGCGGGCCATAGATATGGTAAAGCACATCAGAAACACACCGTAAAGACAGAAAAAAAGTATATCTTCCAGTGCAGCCGCAATTTTATTGTGATGAATGATCATTCTTATAACACGAAAAATATCAAAAACAATTCCGATGGGTATACCGAAAGCGCATGACAGCAGAAATAACTGAAGCTGCTGACCGGAAGTAAAAAAGCTTTCCAGACCCTCCATAATTCACCGCCTAACGAAACAGCTTACCAAGCATAGAAACTGTTCCTCTTTTATCCTTATCTCCGTAATTAAGCGCCCATATATCGCCGTCAATTGTCATATCTCCGGTTTCAACGCTCATGGAATTAATATGAAGTTCTCTTCCACGTATAACAAGTTCGCCCATTTGAGTGTAAAGAGAAATGCAGCGTTCATCAAAGCTGTCCACATCTGTCACTCCTGAAATGGTAAGACTTTTTCTGTTTTCCATAATAACATTGTGTACAGTTCTCTGATTTTTTTCATCATTGGTCATTTTTTATTTCTCCTTTGATTTTGTTTACAATTATATATATTACACTTTTTAAAAAATTATTACTGTTTTTATTGACACAAATCAAAATATGATGTATAATTAATTGAAAACGATTTTCATATTCATGTTTAAGGAGTAAAAAGAATATTATGAAACATATTTTATCTGCTGTTATGTCAGGAATACTGCTGATTTTCTGCCTTACAGCATGCAGTACAGATTCAGATAATTTAAACGAAAATAATGACAAGCTTCAGATAGTAACCACAATTTTTCCTGAATACGATTGGGTAAGAGAAATTCTAGGAGAAAAAGCGGATAATGCAGAAGTAACATTTCTTCTTGAAAGCGGAGTGGATATGCATAGCTTTCAGCCGTCTGTAGAGGATATTCTTAAAATTTCAGAATGCGATATGTTTGTGTATGTTGGCGGAGAATCAGACCAGTGGGCTCAGGACGCTCTCAAAGAAGCCTCAAACAAGGATATTATTGCTGTAAATCTGCTTGAGGTGTTGGGAGATTCAGTCAAGGAAGAAGAAATATTAGAAGGCATGGAGCATGAGGACGAAGAGGAATCGGAACCGGACGAACATGTATGGCTTTCATTAAAAAATGCAGAGACATTCTGTAATTACATTACGGACAAGTTAAGCGAAATCGACGCAGAAAACGCAGAGATTTATAAACAGAATAATCATTCTTATGTTGAAAAGCTTTCCGCACTTGATGAAAAATATCAAAGTGATATTAGTTCCGCAAAAAGAGATGTTTTATTATTTGCCGACCGTTTTCCTTTCAGATATATGACTGACGATTACAGCCTTACATGTTACGCAGCTTTTCCGGGCTGCTCTGCGGAAACACAGGCAAGCTTTGAAACCATTACATTTCTTGCCGGAAAAATCAACGAACTCGGACTGACAAGCGTAATTACAATCGACGGTTCGGACAGTAAAATTGCCAACACTGTTATTAATGAAACACAACCAAAACATCTGAATATTTTAACGCTGGATTCCATGCAGTCGATCACTTCTAAGGATATAGAAAACGGCTTTACTTATTTATCGGTAATGGAAAACAATCTTGAAAATATAAAGACTGCTCTAAATTAAGGGGGAATTATAATGCCGCAGTTAGAATGCCGTAATCTGTCATTGGGATATGATTCAAAAGCAATAGTAAGCGATCTTAACTTTTCAATAAACAAGGGTGATTATCTGTGTATTGTAGGTGAAAACGGTTCGGGAAAAACAACGCTTATGAAAACTCTTTTGAATCTGCACTCTCCTCTCAGCGGAAGTATTATAACAGGAGACGGACTTAAAACAAATGAAATAGGATATCTTCCTCAGCAGACGGTAGTTCAGCGAGATTTTCCTGCGTCTGTTAAGGAAATTGTACTGTCCGGCTGTCAGGGACACTGTGGAATCAGACCTTTTTACAAAAAAGAAGAAAAAAATACAGCCCGTCAAAATATGGAACGAATGGGAATAAGCAATCTTTCCTCACGCTGTTACAGGGAACTTTCCGGCGGTCAGCAGCAGAGAGTACTTCTTGCAAGAGCATTGTGCGCTACAAGAAAACTGCTTTTGCTGGACGAGCCTGTTTCCGGACTCGATCCTAAAGCTACAGCGGAAATGTACGATATCATTGAAGAGCTGAACCGTCGGGATAAAATCACAATAATTATGATTTCCCATGATATAAGCGCGGCGGTTAAATATGCAAGCCACATACTGCATATCGGAGATGAAATTTTTTTCGGTACAAAAGAAGAATATCTTAAAAGCAATGCAGGAGGTCAGTTTACCGGCAATGAAAGGAGTAATGAAAATTGAATGACATAGTAGAAAAATTCAGCTTTTATATGGAGCATTCCTTTGTACGCTATGCTTTGATTGTAGGCGTACTGATCGCTCTTTGTTCTTCTCTTCTGGGAGTTACGCTTGTTTTGAAACGCTTTTCATTTATAGGCGACGGACTTTCTCATACGGCGTTCGGAGCAATGGCGGTAGCCGCCGTACTGAATCTGACCAACGATATGCTTTTTGTTCTTCCTGCAACAGTCATTTGCGCCGTACTGCTGCTGAGAACGGGGAACAGTACTAAAATAAAGGGCGACGCTGCAATCGCTATGATCTCAGTAGGCTCGCTGGCAATCGGATATCTGCTGATGAATTTGTTTTCCACTTCTTCAAATCTTTCGGGAGACGTTTGCAGTACGCTGTTCGGTTCGGCTTCCATACTTACGCTGACAAAGGCTGAAGTATGGTTATGTATAATTTTATCAATCGTTGTGGTTTTGGCATTTCTGTTTTTTTACAATAAAATATTTGCAGTTACATTTGATGAAAATTTCGCAAAAGCAACGGGAATTAAAGCCGGAATTTACAATCTTCTTATAGCGGTAATTATTGCGGTTATAATAGTACTTGCAATGAATCTTGTAGGTTCTCTTCTGATATCTGCGCTGATTATTTTTCCTGCGCTTTCGGCAATGCGGATATTTAAAAGCTTTAGATCCGTTACGATATGTTCGGCGGTATTGTCAGTTTTCTGCGCACTGCTTGGTATTCTTATCTCAATTTTGTACGCAACCCCTGTGGGTTCGACTATAGTAGCTGTGGATATCGGAGCATTTGCGGTATTTTCAGCAGCCGGACTGATATTACAAAAAACCGGAAAATAAAGAAAGGGACGTTAAAACGTCCCTTTTACATTTTTATTGACAAAATCATAAGTATATGCTAAAATAATTTTATCTAATAGTGTTAGGTAAATTATAAAAGGAAAATTTACTATGAAATATGAAAAGCTTACTGAAATTTTAATGGAGTCCCTTAAAGACACATATTACAAATCCCCTATCACCAACTACGCATTCTTTTTACAAGGTGAACATAAGCTTCTTAATCATCTTTATATATGCGGCGAGGTTTATAAAAAACCTGCCCAGCTTTGCAGAGAACTTTATATGACCAGCGCAAGAGTATCAGCCGCACTGAAAATTCTTGAAAAAAAGGGTTATATTAAACGAAGAGCCTCTCAAAAAGATAAAAGAAACGTTATGGTATTCCTTACAGATAACGGAAAAGAATATATTGAAAATGTAAGAAAAAGTGTTTTCAATGAAATGAAAACAGCGCTTATGAATATGGGTGAGGACGCTGATGAATTTGTCAGCCTTATCAAAAGAGCAGCAGAAATTATTAATAAATCAGAAAGCGAGCTGATCGATAAAAATGAACATGAATGATTTTTTTGCCGGACAGGTTTTTAACGCCTACGAATATTTTGGATCACATAAAGAATCAGGACGTATTGTTTTCAGAACATTTGCTCCCAATGCCGCAAACGTATGTATATTCGGAAGCTTCAATAACTGGTCGGAAGAACCTATGACTCAGGAATCTTATGGAGTATACAGCTTTGTTTCAGACAGTGCAGATTTCGGCGATATGTATAAATATGTAATCTATACAAAATCAGGCGAACGTTTTGAACACTGCGATCCTTACGGCTTCGGAATGGAACTGCGTCCTCAGTGGGCGTCTTATATAGTCGATTTGTCTGAATATAAATTTACTGATGACAAGTGGTTGGAATGCAGAAATAAAAATTACAATTCTCCTATGAATATCTATGAGGTACATCTGGGTTCATGGTTGAATAATCCTCAGAATGAAAACGGCTGGTATAATTACAGTGAAATTGCAGACAAGCTTATTGAATATGCAAAAAAACATAAATATACTCATCTTGAATTTCTTCCCCTTTCCGAGCATCCGGCGGACTGCTCCTGGGGTTATCAGAACACTGGATTTTTCAGTCCTACTTCACGTTACGGCACTGCTGCACAGCTTATGGAGCTTGTTGATAAATGCCACAAAAACAATATCGGAGTAATTATGGATTTTGTTCCCGTTCACTTTGCTGTAGACGGCTACGGACTTGCACAATATGACGGCTCTTACCTCTATGAATATCCGCCGTCAGACGTGGGTATAAGCGAATGGGGAACATGCAACTTCAATCATTCAAGGAATGAAACCCGCTGTCTGGTACAGTCCGCAGCTAATTTCTGGCTGGAAAAATTTCATTTTGACGGTCTTAGAATGGACGCTATCAGCCGTGCAATTTATTGGGGAGGAGATCCGGCAAGAGGCGTCAACGAAAACACTGTAAGTTTCCTTAAAAATATGAATCTGGGACTTCAAAAGCTTCACCCTACAGCTATGCTGATAGCCGAGGATTCAACAGCATTCCCGAAAATTACCGCTCCTGTTGAATATGACGGTCTGGGATTTGATTACAAATGGGATCTTGGCTGGATGAACGATACCCTGGACTATTTTCGTATTGCCCCGTGGGAACGTCACAATCATTATCACAAGCTGACTTTCTCTATGGCATACTTTTACAACGAGCTTTTTATTCTCCCATTCTCTCATGATGAAACAGTACACGGAAAAGCAACCATAATTCAGAAAATGTACGGAGATTATCAAGATAAATTTCTACAGTGCCGGGCGCTTTACATGTATATGTACGCTCACCCCGGCAAGAAACTGAACTTTATGGGAAATGAATTCGGACAATTCAGAGAATGGTCAGAGGAACGTGAACAAGATTGGCAAATACTTCAATATCCTCTTCATGACGCTTTTCAAAAGTATATAACCAAGTTAAATGAAATATATTTAAAAAATCCTGCGCTACACAGCGGCGAATACAATATGGATAATTTCAGATGGATCATGTCTGACAACTGTGAACAGTGTGTTTATATTTTTGAAAGATCCTGCGGCGGAAGTACTGTTTTATGCGTATTTAATTTTTCCGGCATGAAACAGGAAGTATCGTTTACTCTGGGAAAAACCGCAAAGTTAAAGGAAATTTTAAACAGCCGCTGGGAAGAATACGGCGGAGATGTTCCACGGGGAACAAAAGCTGTAGCACCAAAAAAAGATATTTTTACTTTAACTGTAACTCCTCTGACAGGAAGCTTGTTTGAAGTGATTTAAAAGTTTTCCATAATAAAAATTAAAAAAGGACGGTTCAAAACCGTCCTTTTTTGTTATCCCATAATAACAGTAATTTTATTTACATCTGCAAGCTTTTCAGCTGGAACATAATTATCTTCAAGCTTTTCTCCGTTAAGAGTAATTTCACTGACTCCGCTCTGTACATGATTCGGATTCTGAATATCAATCGAAAGCTGTTTGCCTCTGAAAGTTTTTTCAATTGTAAAACCGTCCCACTCTGACGGAATAGACGGAGCAATTACCAGTCCTTCCAAATCAGGTCTCATACCGCATATACCCTCAACACAGCCTACCATAACCGTAGACGCAGTACCGGTCAGCCAATGTACATGAGAACGTCCCTCAAAAGGAGATGCCTTACTCTCTGTAAACTGTCCGTGGGCATACGGCTCAATAACTCTTATCTCAGCCTTGTCATTCATTGCAGCAGGAGAGCTTTCCATAAAGTACTCAAAGGCTCTGTTACCATGTCCTGCAAGAGCTTCGGCCAGGATTATCCAACCCTGCGACTGTGAGAAAATACCGCCGTTTTCTTTGGTATCGTCATTGAAAATATGCATAAGCGCACCGTCAAAATAATGCTTTTTATAAGGGGGATCAAGCAGTTTTGCACCGTATGGCGTATTGAGAATTTCATGAACGCTGTCAAGGGCTTTTTCAGCCTGTTCATCAGACGCAAAACGTGAAATAACGCTCCAGCTTTGCGGATTCAGCCACATATTAGCTTCAGGATCTTTCTTAGCACCAACTATAACGCCGTCCTCGCGGATACCTCTTATAAATCTGTCCTCGTCCCAGCACTTATCCAGAGCGGCGGACAGTTCCCCCTGTACCTTATCAATATAGCTTATATAATCATCGTCACCCTTTAATATAGCCATTTCTTTAATAACGCTCATTGCGTAGTAAAGCTGGAATGCAACAAATGTAGACTCACCTTTTGCACCGAGTCTTAAGCAATCGTTCCAGTCTGCATGTAAACCTGCCGGCATTGAGTGTGCGCCGAGTCTTTCCATAGAAAATCTTATGGCATTTTTCAAGTGCTCATAAACAGTAGCTTCGCCTCCGTTTGCATAAACGATGACCTCATCTAAAAATGCCTTGTTTCCGCTTTCGCCCAGATACTTTACAATAGTCGGGAACAGCCACAGAGCGTCGTCTGCACGGTATGAAGGGTGTCCTGTTTCCTTAACATATTCCGGATCGTCAGGAGTATTTTCATGTCCGGCATTGTGTGTAAACTTAACCAGTGGAAGTCCTCCCCCGTTATCTACCTGTGCCGACAGCATAAATCTTATCTTTTCCGCTGCCATTTCAGGATCAAGATGAATTATACCCTGTATATCCTGTACTGTATCACGATAACCGTAACCGTTTCTCAATCCGCAGTAAACAAACGAAGCCGCTCTTGACCATATAAACGTAATAAAGCACTGGAATGCATTCCACACGTTTATCATGTTATTAAATTCTTCGCTTGGAGTATTGACCTGAAAACGATCGAGAGTGGAGTGCCAGTAATTCTTAAGCTCTTCTACTTCCCTGTCAACTTTTCCTTGTTCCTTGTATTCATTCAGAATAGCCGCAGCTTCCTCACTTTTTCTTCTTCCAAGAATATAAATAAGTTCTGTAGTCTGTCCGGCTTCAAGGGTAATATCCGACTGCAATGCGCCGCATGAATTTGAATTATAATTCATGGAGTTATCTAGTCTGCCGTTTTCAACAGCTACGGGATTTGAGTAGGTTCTGTATGAACCTATGAAATTATTAAAATTACCGCATGCGGCAGTAACTTCAGCGCCTACCATACCAAAAAATCTGTCAGTACGGTCTTTTTTACTGTTTTCACTTATAGTCTGAATAATTCTGTTTTCTTCAAATTTAGTCTGAGAAATAAACAGCGAGTACTGCAAATTTACCTGATCCTGTTCATAATTATCTTCATTTGTAAATTCAGTAAATCCGAAAACCGAAAGTTTTCTCGACTTTGTATCATTATTTGTTATCTTTGTACGCCATACTTCGTAGGTTTTTCCCTGTGGAACATAATAAGTTGTCTCAGCCGCTATTTTTTCGTACTCAGAGCTTATTACCGTATAAGCAGTAGCGTGTCTGCATTCGCTTTTATACTTATCCAGCGGCTTTCCTACAGGCTGCCATGAAGCAGACCAATAATCAGATGTATCATTGTCTCTGATGTATATATAGCGTCCCGGAAGAGCCATCATTGAATTGAAACGGAAACGTGTTATCCTTCCGTTTGCACCTGACTTAACAAAGCTGTATCCTGCGGCATTATTTGAAATGATAGCGCCGTATTCAGGCGATCCCAAATAATTTACCCATGACGCAGGAGTATCCGGCTTAGTTATTACATATTCCTTATTTTCAAGGTCAAAATAACCGTATTTCATTCTTATATTCTCCTTTAAAATATATATTTTTCTTTAAACACAACTGTTATTATGATACCATTTTATATCATTTATTTCAATACTTTTTAAAAAAGTATGCAAAATTATTTTTAAACTTTTCGGTTTTTGAAAAAAGCGAAAAAACTTTTGTCATTTTCTTTATTTGCCCAAAGAAAATAACGAAAAGAAATGCACTTCTTTCTTTGCTTACACAAAAGAAAGAAGCAAAGAAACAAGTTTCTTTAAAACTTCTTTTATTAACTTTCTTGTTTCGCAACAAGAAAGTAACAAAGAAATGCGCCCACTCAAACGCCGTGGGCGGCTTGCGGCACATAAAGTGCCGAATTTTATCCGTCATACAGTTTCTGAACTAATTAGTCTCCCAATAAAAGGCAAGACATAACATCTAAAATTCACACCCAATAAAGATGGATGATACTAAAGAAGAACTGCTTACTTTTTTTCAAAATTTTCTCTTCAATTCTCTGTTTACTTACCTGTCAAGCCTTAGCTGCTTTGCGAGTCTTTAGAATGTGTTTCAAGTTGAAGAAATCCGGCGTAAAAGGTTTTTTGCTTACTTTTTTTCAAATTTTTCCCTTAATTTTCTGCAAAAGTAAACCATCGTGAATTGATTAAAAAATACTAGTAAACTAAAATCGATATTAAAGTTTTTTGCTTACTTTTTTTCAAAAAAGTAAGGCGGTCTAAAGACCGCCTTTATATTAAATTTGTGCTGAATAATTCGGAGCTTCCTTAGTGATATAAATATCATGCGGATGACTTTCCTTAAGTCCTGCCCCTGTAATTCTTACAAACTGTGATTTTTCATGAAGTGTAGGAATATCAACACAGCCGCAGTAACCCATACCTGATCTGATACCGCCTACCAGCTGGAAAATAGTGTCTGCAACCGGACCCTTAAACGGTACACGTCCTTCAACGCCTTCAGGTACAAGCTTTTTAGCTCCCTCCTGGAAGTATCTGTCCTTAGAACCGCATGCCATAGCTCCAAGACTTCCCATACCTCTGTATACCTTAAATGAACGTCCCTGGAAAATTTCAGTTTCACCCGGAGCTTCTTCGCAGCCTGCAAGCAGTGAACCCAACATAACTACATTAGCACCTGCTGCAAGCGCCTTTACTATATCGCCTGAATACTTGATACCGCCGTCTGCAATAACCGGTATATTATGCTTCTGAGCAACTCTTGCAACATCATAAACCGCTGTGATCTGAGGTACGCCGATACCTGCAACGACACGTGTCGTACAGATAGAACCAGGACCGATACCAACCTTTAAGCAGTCTGCACCGGCTGCAATAAGGTCTTCAGCCGCTTCAGCTGTGGCAATATTTCCGGCAATAACAGGAATATCCGGATAAGATTCTTTTACCATTTTCAGACATTTCATTATATTCTGTGAGTGACCGTGTGCAGAATCCAGTACCAATACGTCAGCCTGCGCGTCAATTAAAGCCCCTGCTCTTTCAAGTACGTCTGCTGTTACGCCAATTGCAGCGCCGCAGAGAAGTCTGCCGCCCTTGTCTCTTGCAGAATTAGGGTACTGAATTGCTTTTTCAATATCTTTAATAGTTATAAGTCCCTTTAAATAACCGTTTTCGTCAACTAAAGGAAGTTTCTCTATTTTGTGAGTTCTTAAAATTTCCTGTGCCTGTTCAAGAGTAGTACCAATCGGAGCAGTTATAAGATTGTCCTTTGTCATAACGTCGCCTATTTTAGTATCATAATCTGAAATAAAGCGCATATCTCTGTTCGTAATGATACCTACAAGCTTTCCCTGACTGTCAACGATCGGTACGCCTGAAATCTTATACTTGCCCATCAGTTCGTCTGCGTCATATACATATCTGTCCGCTGTAAGAGAAAATGGATTTACAATAACCCCGTTTTCAGAACGCTTAACCTTATCTACTTCATCAGCCTGCTGTTCTATAGTCATGTTTTTATGAATGATACCGATTCCGCCTTCTCTCGCAATAGCGATTGCCATTTTTGCTTCTGTTACGGTATCCATGGCTGCTGTCATAATCGGAGTTTTCAAAGTAATATTACCTGCAAGTCTGGTCCCCAGATTAATCATGTTAGGCGTAACGTCCGACTGTCCCGGAATCAGAAGTACATCGTCAAAAGTTAAACCCTCTTTTTCAAATTTTCTCTCACTTAGCATAAAAAATCCTCCTTAATATATGAATAAAGCAGCCAATTTTTTACTTAAAAATTAAAGCTGTCTTACATTTCTTATTTAAACTATTTCTTATAATGATACTATTTTTTTCTCATAATGTCAAGCTTTTTTTCGACTTTTTCCTTACTTTTTTGAAAAAAAGTAAGCAAAAAACTTTAATGCCGAATTTTATTAACTTGATATTGTTTTTAAACACTCGCAAATTTTTTTTACAAAGTATTGAAGAAAAAATTTTGAAAAAAAGCTTGGCAAAAACTTTTAATTTGTCTTTAGTACGATGATATAATATATATAAGACCCGACCAGTTAATTAAACTAAAATAAAGCACCGAAAATTATAAATCTTCGGTGCTTTTTATCATTTAATAATATCAGTACCCATAAACGGTACAAGAGCCTCGGGAATAGTAACGCTTCCGTCTGCATTTTGATAATTTTCAAGAATAGCCGCAACAGTTCTGCCCACTGCAACACCCGAACCGTTAAGAGTATGAACGAACTGAGCCTTGTCCTTTGGACTGTTCTTAAATCTGATTGCCGCACGTCTTGCCTGATAGTCCTCAAAATTAGAACAGCTTGATATCTCAACATATCTGTTATATGACGGCATCCATACTTCAATATCGTAAGTTTTAGCGCTTGAGAATCCTATATCACCTGTGGAAAGCGCAACAACCCTGTAAGGCAGACCAAGTCCCTGAAGTACTCTTTCTGCGTCGTTTGTAAGCTTTTCAAGTTCGTCGTAAGAAGTAGCCGGATCAACAAATTTTACCAATTCAACCTTGTTAAACTGATGCTGACGAATTAGACCTCTCTGGTCTCTGCCTGCGCTTCCCGCTTCGGCTCTGAAACATGCGGAATAAGCACAGTACTTGATCGGCAGCTTGTCGCCCGATAAAATTTCATCTCTGTGCATGTTTGTTACCGGAACTTCAGCAGTCGGTATCAGGAAATAATCGTTGTTGGCAACTCTGAAAGCGTCCTCTTCAAACTTCGGAAGCTGACCTGTGCCCGTCATTGACGCTCTGTTTACCATGTACGGAGGGAGTACTTCCGTATAACCGTTTTCAGTGTGAGTATTGAGGAAATAACTGATTACAGCTCTTTCAAGTCTTGCGCCAAGTCCTTTATAAAAATGAAATCTTGCGCCTGTTACCTTAGCTGCCGTTTCCGGATCAAGTATACCTAAATTTTTACCTATATCCCAGTGCGCAAGCGGTTCAAAGTCAAACTTTGAAGGCTCTCCCCACTTTCTCAATTCAACATTTTCACTGTCGTCCTTGCCTATAGGAGTAGTTTCTGACGGAATATTCGGAATTCTCAGTAAAGTATCCCTCTGCTTAGTTTCCAGTTCGCTTATAACTGCATTGTCATTCTTGATTTTTTCAGAAATTTCCTTCATTTCAGCCATAACAGCGTCAGTATTTTCACCGTTTTTCTTCATAATCGGAATCTGCTTTGATACCTTATTCTGTTCAGCCTTTAAAGCGTCTGTTTCGGTAGAAAGCTTTCTTCTCTTTTCGTCAATTTCCAGAATTTCATCAATATAGCTGTCATAGTCGGCATTTCTTGTTTTCAAAGCCGCTTTAACCCTATCCGGATTTTCTCTGATAATTTTAATGTCCAGCATTTTATTTTACTTCCTTTACTTTGATAATTTATCTGCAAGGGCTGACAGATCCTCTTTATCATAAAATTCAAGGATCAACGCCCCTTTATTTTTACCGTATTCAACCTTCACCTTTCTGCCCAAAGCATTGTGAAGACCGATTTCCATTTCTTTGAAATAGCTGTCAATACGCTCGTTTGTAACAGCCGTTTTTTCACCCTTATCACTTGCCATTTTTTCCAATGATCTTACGTTTATCAGTCCCTGAGCTGCTTTTTTGGCAGCTTCAAGCATTTTTTCTTCATCGTCAAATGCAAGCAAAGCCTTTCCGTGACCGACCGTAAGCTCGCCGTTTTCAAGCATTTCCAGTACTTCATCAGGCAAAGCCAGCAATCTCATAGCGTTCGCAACGGAAGAACGGGAGCGTCCTACAGTTTTTGCAACGTCCTCCTGAGTCATTCCAAAGGATTCCACAAGCTCGCTGTATCCCTTAGCTTCTTCAACGGGATTAAGATTTTCACGCTGTAGATTTTCAATCAGCGCTATCTGCATTGCTTCTAAATCGGATAATTCCTTTATCTGTACCGGAACCTCCGAAAGACCCAGCATTCTTGCAGCTCTCCACCTGCGTTCACCTGCAACTATCTGATATCCGCTGCCGTACGGTCTTACAAGCAACGGCTGTAAAATACCGTGCTGCTTTATTGATTCCGCAAGCGCTGAAATTGATTCATCGTCAAAATTTTTTCTGGGCTGTTCCCTGTTCGGCTCAATTTCTGTAATTCTCAGTGTCTGACCTGAATCAGTATTTGTTTTGTTGTCTTCAAAAAGGGCGCTTAAACCTGTGCCCAATCCTCCTTTTGACGCCATTTACACACCTTCTCTTTTTCTTCCGAATAATTTTTTCTTTTCTTTCTTTTTCGGAGGTTCTTCATTTAAAATTTCCAGTCCTAAAAGCTCGTAATATTCTGCTCCCTTTGAACTTTTATCATAGTACATTACCGGTTTTCCGTGACTGGGAGCTTCTGAAAGTCTTACATTTCTCGGAATTTTAGTCTTAAAAATCTTTCCGGGAAAATACTTTTCAACTTCTTCCACAACCTGTCCGCTGACATTAAGTCTCGGATCAAACATTGTAAACAGAATTCCTTCAATATCAATAGACGGATTATACTTTGTCTTTACAATTTTTATAGTTTCCATAAGCTGACTAAGTCCTTCAAGAGCAAAAAACTCAGCCTGCATGGGAACAATAATTCTGTCGCATGCCACCAGTCCGTTTATAGTTATAAGACTAAGAGACGGAGGACAATCAATAAATATAAAATCATAATCCAATCGGCAGGTAAGAAGCTGCATTTTCAGTCTGTTCATTCGGTCATCAATATTTATCATTTCTACTTCACCGCCTGCAAGGGCGGAAGTAGCCGGAACTATACTGACATTTTTAAATTCGGTTCTAATAATAGTATCCTGAATTCTCGCCTGACCAATCAAAACGTCGTATGAAGAGTATTCAATGGATTTTTTTCTGATTCCAAGACCTGTCGTAGTATTTCCCTGTGCGTCTATATCAATGCACAGCACTCTCTTATCCCTAGAACCAAGATAAGCCGCAAGATTCACAACGGTGGTAGACTTTCCCACACCGCCTTTCTGATTTGCAACTGCATAGACCTTTCCCATTGAATTTCCTCCTTTTTCAGTACTATATTAAATTATACCACTTTCCTTCTCTCCTGTAAAGATATTTAAAGATTTTTTGTTGATTATTTGTATAAAAAAATGTTCCACGTGGAACACTCCGCTTTTTGAAAAAAGCTTGGCAAAAACTTTTATGCCGATTTTCATTAATTCAAAACATTTTTTTAAAGACTCACAAAGTTACTTTTGCAAAGAATAAAAATTTTTATATCGAATTTCATAAACTTAACTTTCATTTTAAAGACTCGTAAAGCAGCTTTTAAAAAAGCATATCAAAAACTTAATGCTGGTTTTTTAAAAATATATTACAAAAAAATTACACCCAATTAAAATGGGTGCAATTAAAAATTTTCTCAAGGCTGCCCTTTAACTTATTGGGTGATGGTGTCTGAAAAATCAAATTACCTTTTATTGGGTGTATAAGTATTAACTTAATTTATCCAACCCTTTTTCTTTTCTTTGCTATACTTTCTTTTTTACGAAAAAAAGAAAGTATATTGATTTTCTTTGTTACTTTCTTGTATCAAGACAAGAAAGTAAAAATATAATGTTTTAGTAAAGATTTTACAAAATCTTTAAAAATTCTTATTTCCATTCATTATTGGAATTTTAACCCTATACTCTATATAGTCCTCATTTTGAATTTTTTTAGAATCCGCAGGAATTCCTGCCGCCTTCATAGTTTCTACTGCTTTATTAATAGTATTAACAAAAATTTTCACATTCTGAAAAACCTTACTTCTCTTTCTATAGCTTTCCTTGTCCTTTGCCTTTCCTATGTACTCGTCTATTGCCTGTTCAGTACGCTCAACATTCAGATTAAACTTTATCACCCTATTGATGATCTCCAGACGCTCTTCCTTACTTCCCAGTCTTAATAATGCTCTGGCATGTCTTTCCGTAAGATTAAATTTTGTTATAAGCTCCTTTTCTTCATCACTCAGCTTTAAAATTCTAAGCTTATTTGCTATTGTAGACTGTGCCTTGCCAAGCTTAAGCGCAGCGTCCTCCTGCGTCATACCGTAATAGCTGATAAGCTTTTCAATTGCGTTTGCTTCGTCAAAAAAAGACAGATCCTGACGCTGAATATTTTCAACTAATGCCAAAACAGCGCTTGTCCGGGCGGAAATATCCAATATAATACACGGCACATATCTCAGCTGTACCAGCTTTGCCGCACGCAGTCGTCTTTCCCCGGCAATCAGTTCGTATCCCCTATCAACTTTTCTCACCGAAAGAGGCTGTAAAATACCGTTTTGACAAATACTTTCTGCCAATGAACTTATATCGTTGTAATCAAATTCCGTTCTGGGCTGATGAGGATTCGGAACTATTTCAGATATTGGGATCTGTACTACACGATTTTCTTCTTTTTCTTTCTCCTTTGTAAAATTTAAAAATGCTGCCATATTTAACTTCCTTTCCTTTTGATAATTTAATTTTACCTTATAAGGGAAATTATTTCCACACAAAAATTCCCCTTTTAAAATAAATAAAAGGGGAAAATACGGCATTATTTTTTAATTTTATAGAGGCTTGTTCTTTATCTGACTGCTGTTTCTGGGATATTTTAATGAAGTCTGCGATATTTTTTCAACAATAAAAAGCTTTCTCTGTTCAAAACCATTCAGCTTGTAATCAATTTCGTCTGAAACCTTTCCGCCCATTGTTTTTATTGCATTTCCTGCGTTTTTTATACTTTCCCCCGGACCTTTAAGAGCGGCAAAAATTCCGCCTTTTTTTACAAATCCCATACAATACTCGCAAAGCACCGGCATTGCCGCAACGGCTCTTGCCGTAGCAACATCAAACTTTTCTCTGTACAGCACATTTTTAGCAGCGTCCTCTGCTCTCGAATGCACTGTTATAACTTTTATTCCAAGTCTTTCACAAAGCTCGTCAAGGAATTTTATCCGCTTATTCAGACTGTCAAGAAGAGTAATACTGATATCTTCCCTGTATAGCTTTAGAGGTACAGACGGAAATCCTGCCCCTGTTCCAACGTCTATAAGAGATGCCTTTTCAGGTATTTTTGCATATTTTGACAGCAGAATACTGTCCAGAAAATGCTTGACCCACACTTCCTCACACTCAGTAATAGCGGTCAAGTTAACTTTTTTATTATACTCAATTAAAAATTCATAATAAATGCACAGCTTTTCATGGAGCTTTTCAGAATACTCCAGACCGTTTTCCACAAACAGCTCTTCACATTGTTTAAAACTTACCATTTAATCTCCCCTGCTGTTCAAGCCATACTGCCAAAACTGAAGCGTCTGCCGGAGAAACTCCGGAAATTCTCGAAGCCTGACCAATATTTTCAGGCTTTTGTTTATTTAACTTTTCAATTGCTTCAAGTCTCAGTCCCCGAATATTACTGTAATCAAGGTCTGAAGGCAATTTTTTTGACTCCATTTTTCTCATTATTTCAATTTGTTCCATCTGCTTTGCAATATATCCCTCATACTTTATCTGCAATTCCACCTGTTCCCGTACTTCAAAATCAAGTTCAGGTCTTTCCGTGTCAAATTCAGCCAGCATTTCATATCCAAGCTGAGGACGTCTTATAAGATCTGCAAGCTTACAACCTGTATTCAAAGACGCAGTACCCTTATCTTCAAGGAACTTGTTAAGCTTTTCAGACGGCGCAATATTCAGTTTTCTAACACGCTTTATCTCGTTTTCGGTATCAGAAATCTTTTTTTGAAGTCTGTCATAACGCTCCTGCGAAATAAGACCGATTTTATAACCAATCGGAGTAAGTCGTTGATCAGCATTGTCCTGACGCAGAACAAGACGATATTCACTTCGTGAAGTCATCATTCTGTAAGGATCAGCACAGCCTTTTGTCACAAGATCGTCCACAAGAGTACCGATATATGAGCTTGCCCTGTCGAGTATCATAGGCTCTCTGCCCTGTATTTTCAGTGCGGCATTCACTCCCGCAACCATTCCCTGAGCCGCCGCTTCTTCATATCCGGAACTGCCATTAAACTGTCCCGCACCGTAAAGACCCTCCAGATTTTTAAATTCAAGAGTTGATCTCATCTGTACCGGATCGCAGCAATCATACTCTATAGCATATGCCGGACGCATAATTTCTACATTTTCCAGTCCTTTTATTGTTCGCAAAAACGCCAACTGAACGTCCTCAGGAAGCGAGGACGACATACCCTGCAAATAGTATTCATCGGTATCCAGACCCATTGGTTCAACAAAAAGCTGATGTCTTTCCTTATCGGCAAATCTTACGATTTTGTCCTCAATTGACGGACAATATCTCGGTCCCACACCCTCAATTCTTCCGGAATATAAAGGCGATCTGTGAAGATTGTCAAGGATTACCTTGTGAGTCTGGGCATTGGTATATGTAACATAACACGAAACAATATTTTCCATTTTAGACTGGTCAGTCTCAAAGGAAAAAGGTACGATATGCTCGTCACCGTCCTGTTTTTCCATTTTTTCAAAATCAATACTGCGTTTATGCACCCTGCACGGTGTTCCGGTCTTGAATCTGCGTATTTCAATACCGTTTTTTCTAAGACTTTCAGACAAAACAGTAGAAGGCAAAGCGGCGTCCGGACCGCTTTCATAGGACTCCTCACCAATGTGAATCTTTCCTTTAAGATATGTACCTGTTGCTATAATTACCGCTTTTACCTTGTATTCAGCGCCTAATTTTGTGCGTATACCGCAGACACTTTTATTTTCTGTCAGTACTTCGGCAACTTCTCCTTGTTTAATAAACAGATTTTCCTGAGCCTCGCATACTTTTTTCATATACTCATGATATCTCATTCTATCCGCCTGAACTCTAAGACTATGCACCGCAGGACCTTTTCCCTTATTCAGCATACGGCTCTGAATAAAGCATTTATCTGCCGCCTTACCCATTTCACCGCCCAAAGCGTCAATTTCACGTACCAAATGTCCCTTTGCGGTACCGCCGATTGACGGATTGCATGGCATATTAGCGATCTGGTCAAGTGAAATTGTAAAAAGTACTGTTTTACAGCCAAGTCTTGCAGACGCAAGTGCCGCCTCAACTCCGGCGTGACCGCCGCCCACAACGGCGACGTCAAATTCTCCCATAAAATAACTCATATAATCACCATATTTAAATGTTCCACGTGGAACATTTTTCTTTAATTAATCTTATTTTCCTACACAAAATCTTGAAAACACGTCGTCTATGACCTTTTCCGAGGACTTCTCCCCTGTCAATTCCATTAAATTGTCCGCCGCACTGTCCAGCATAACCGTTACAGCGTCCAGCATTTCACCGTTTTCAAGTATTGTTTTTGCTTCGATTGCATTAGAAAGAGCCTTTTCAATACAATTTTTCTGCCTTTCATTTGCTATAATACCATCACTTGCTTCAGACTTGTCATATAAAAACATATCTTCAAGAATCTTTTGCAGTCTTTCGATTCCCTCATCATTTTTCGCAGAGATCTCAACGGTATTTTTAAAATTTGAATAAATAAAATCTTTATCAATGTTTGTTTTCCCGTCAATTTTATTTATCACTGCTATACAATTTTTATTTTTTAACTTTTCAATAATTTCAAAATCTTTAGGTTCAAGTTCCGAAGTACTGTCAAAAACCGCAAGAATCAAATCAGCCTCATCAATTTTTTTGTAGGCAATATCTACACCCATACTCTCAATAATGTCGTCTGTTTCTCTGATTCCCGCAGTATCCGAAAGACGCAGCGTAAGCTCGCCTATTCTTACATTTTCCTCAATTATATCACGGGTAGTACCTGCAATATCGGTAACGATACTTCTCTGATAACCGCTTAGACAATTCATAAGAGTTGACTTACCAACATTTGGCTTACCACATATTACAGTATTAATACCTTCCCTGACAATTCTTCCATGTTCATAGGTATCTAAAGTTTTAGTTAAATCTTTTACCACTCTATCTATCTGCACTCCCAAAACTTCCGGTTTTACTTCCGGAACGTCCTCTTCAGGAAAGTCTGCCCATGCCGCAAGGTCCGCGAGAATATTTATAAGACTTTCTTTAATTTTATTTATTCGTCGGAATACCGCACCGTCTTTCAGAGCGTTTGCATATCTTAGCTGACTTTCTCCGCCTGAGCTTATTATGTCCATTACTGCCTCTGCCTGAGTCAATGACATTTTACCGTTTAAAAATGCTCTTTTTGTAAATTCTCCGCCTTGTGCCGGTTCTGCACCATATTTATATATCATTCTTAATATTTTTTTAGTAATATATCTTCCGCCATGACATGATACTTCAACAACATCTTCCCCAGTATAGCTTTTGGGATTTCTGAATACTGTCAATACTACATCATCTATTTTTTCATTATTATCATTAATGATTTGTCCGTATGCACAGGTATAACCGTCCATTTGAGAGGGCGCTTTTCCGGCGTAATTTTTAAAGATTTTGTCAGCTATTTCAAGAGATTTTTCACCGGAAATACGTATAACAGAAATTCCTCCCACAGCGTCAGGAGTAGCAACAGCGGCTATAGTAGACATAAACAACACCTCACAAAATAAAACAGGCGGCACAAGGCCGCCCATGAAATTAATTTGGCTTTATTAAAGCTCAATCTTTCCGTAAAGCCCCGCATTGATATCGTCTTCAGGCTTTGGTTTTTTATAATCTTTTTCAAAACTGGTTTTATAATCAAACGACATAGGTTCATCAATTTTTTTATTATTATCATTACTGCTTTTTCTACGCTTATTATATTTTCTAGGATTATCCGAAGCTATAACAATTTTTCTGTAAGGCTCTTCCCCGATGGACTTTGAATTTACGCCTTCTATTTTAGAAACAACCGAATGAATAATTCTTCTTTCATATGGATTCATCGGTTCTAAAACAGTTGATTTACCGGTTTTCAGAGCTTTTTCACTTATTCTTTCAGCCAGACCTTTAAGAGTTTCTTCTCTTTTTTCACGGTATCCGCAGCTATCCAGAGAAACTCTGATATAATCTCCTTCAATTCTGTTTGCAACCAGTGAGGAAAGGTACTGCAAAGCGTCGAGAGTCTCCCCTCTTCTGCCGATCACCGCACCTGATCCCTTGCTGTCAATATCGGCAAAAATTCCGGTTTCAACAGTAGTAATAGATATATCATGTTCAATTCCCATTTTATCAAGTACTTTATCAAGATAATTTCTGCATGCATCCATTTTAGTTTTTTCGACCAGTTCTTTTCTTTTCACGTCCATATAATCGGGACCCAGATCGTCAGGCTCGTTATATCCTGCCCAAACTTTAGCTTCAGTTTTAATTTTACCGAAAAAGCCTTTTTTAACGTCCTCAATAACCTTAAATTTTATATCTTTCAGAGGTATCTGAAAATCGTCCGCAGCCTTTCTCTTAGCATCTTCAATCGACTTTCCCGTAAAAACGCCGCATTTGTCCATAGGGACCATTTCTACTATTTCATCTGCCATTTTCTTTTAACTCTCCTTTCAGCGCCCGTACTTACTCGCTGTCGTCTTCTCTGTATTCATCGCCGTATTTTTCAGCCATACGCTTTCTTGCTTCGTTAATAAGCTCTCTGTTATATTTATTTCTCTCAGATTTGGACATTCCCTCTGTTTCAGCGTTATAATCTGCCCGTCCGCCTTTTTTAGCCTGTTCCTGCTGTTTCAGCATTTCAGCCTGCTGATCCATCATTCTTTGCATAAGTCCCGGTTTTTTATTTTTATTTTTTTCTTTAAGCTTAACATTTATAGCCTCGATACGTTTAGGACTGAAATAAGCATAAAGCAGGAAAGACTGCAAAAATGAAAATACCGAAGACCATATCCAGTAAAAGCCAACGCCGGCAGGCACTGAGAAAGCGAGCCATACCGAGAACACCGGCATAACAAACATAACTATCTTCATAGCGCCCATATTAGGCATATCAGGATTCATCTGCTTTGATTTATACTGTGAATAAATTGTAAAAAGAAGCTGAACAAGACCGGATATTATCGGTATCATAACAAGAGCTACTGCCGCCTTGCTCCACGTATCAGGGTGAATTGTAGGTATAACTCCCAGATCTACGCCGAGAAAAGTATTTTTAAAGTTTGAAACTTTATCTACAAAATCGCTGCCCATATCCGAAAATAAATCGGGATTTTCCTTAACATACTTCAATATTGAAAGCTCAGGACGTGAAGTAAAAGACTTATCTCCTTTAGCAATACCGCTTGCTTCAATAATATCCTTAGCCTTTTCAAGTGTTCCGGAAGAAATTCTGAGAATATGCGAAAGCGGACGGTAAACAACGTCCAGCACGCCGTAAAGTATGATCATCGAAATAATCAGCGGCAGACAGCTTCCCATAGGATTAACGCCTTCTTCAGCGTATAGCTTCTGTTGTTCTTCAGCAAGCTTCTGCTGATTATTTGCATATTGTTTTCTCAGCTTGCTGAGCTTTGGATTCAAAGCCTGCATTCTTACTGTTCCAAGCTGCTGCTTGTAAGAAATAGGAAGAAGAATTATTTTCGTAAGAAGCGTAAAAATTATAATTGAAAATCCGTAATTATTTACAACCTCGTAAATCCAGTACATTATCCAGCCCAGCGGTTTGCCGAGCAGTTCGCCTATCGGTCCCAAATCAGCATTTCTCCTATCTTTTTTTATTCTAGCGATGACGTCCCAGGATATCAAATTTATCCGGCACGTAATCTATTCCCCCGTTGCTCCAAGGATTGCAGCGGAGTATTCTCCACACCGCAAGCCAGCCGCCCTTGATAAAACCGTGTTTTTTCAGTGCTTCAAGAGCATAGGACGAGCAAGTAGGGTGATATTTACAGCAGGGCGGGAAAAGTGGAGAAATAATTTTCTTATAGACTTTAATAAAACCCATAAAAATATATTTCATTTATTTTTCTCCGAAAGCTGCCGCTTTGATTTCATTTATTCCTTTATTTTTCAGGTATCCGCTTAAAACGCCGCTTTTTATTCTGCATGCAGAAGACCTTGCCACAATAATCATATCAATTCCTATAGGCATGTTGATTTCATTTTCCCTGTAAGCTTGTCTTATAACTCGCTTCGCACGATTTCTCGCAACGGCGTTGCCCACTTTTTTTCCGGCTGTAATACCGAGCATATTGTAGGGTTTATTGTTGCGTCTCACATAAATAACAACGTTTTTGGACACTATGCATTTTCCCTTTTTGTAAAGATAGAGAAAACTTTTATTTTTATTTATTGTTTTAGTATAAAGCATAAATTTTATTTTTTTATACCTCAAGGTATAATATTCCTTTATCTTTATATAAAATTATTATACACTATAAATTTCAAAATTGCAATAAAAAAGAAATAATTTTATATACTCTTTTATTTAAAATAAAAGACCACAAAAAATGTGGTCTATCTTTAATTAGTGAGTAAGTCTTGCTCTTCCCTTAGCTCTTCTGCGGGCAAGAACCTTTCTTCCGTTTGAAGTTGACATTCTCTTACGGAAACCGTGTTCCTTTTTTCTGTGAATTTTCTTAGGCTGATATGTTCTTTTCATTCTAATTCTCCTCCTTCTTACAAAAACGTCTAATTAAACGCTTTTATGCGTTATTTTCAATTCAGATACATTTTACCCGTAAAATGCATTTCACTAAATTATTATACATGCTCTTTTCTTCCTTGTCAAGAGTTTTTTTATCTTTTTACAGAAATATTTTTTACGCTTTTTGAAAAAAGCTCAGCAAATACTTTTATATCGTCTTTAGTCTGATATAACATGTTCAATAAAGCTCGACAGGTAAGTATGAGAATATAAGAAAAAATTAAGAAAAAAGCTCAGCAAATACTTTTATATCGTCTTTAGTCTGATTATACCTTTCCAATAAGGCTCAACAGTTAATTACTAACTACGCAGAACATTAAAGAACAGTTTTATATCCTCTGTTTTTTTCAAAAAGCAGGGCTTGCACTTTTCAACAATTTATGTTATACTATTATTAATTGTAATTCTAATAGGAAACTGAAAAGTTTCCGGTTCGGAGGTAAAAAATACTATGAATTCCTTTGAAGACTTATTCAACTGCGTAGTAGACTACTGCAAAGAAGTCGGAGGCATAGGGGACGTCGCTTTAAAATTATGGATAAAAAACTTGAAGCCTGTAAATCTTGAGGGCAATAAAGCGGTGTTTATGGTAGATTCCGACTTTCAGCGGGGAGTTGTACTATCAAACTATGAACAGCTTTTAAAGAACGGATTTAAAGAAACTCTGGGTTTCGACGTAGAAATTGAAATCAGAATTCCCGATGATGACAATAAAATTTCTTCTCCCGTAGATCTTGATTCTCTCGATGAAAAGCAGCAGGAACTTGAAAAAAGCTACGAATATGCAAAATACGACTATACATTCGATACATTTATCGTTGGCAGTTCCAATGAATTTGCCTATGCTGCTTGTACAGCCGTTGCAAAAGGCGGCGGAATGGTATATAATCCCCTCTTTATATACGGTCCGTCGGGACTGGGCAAAACCCACCTTATCACCGCTACGGCAAATGAAATGAAACGCAATAACGATAAGCTTAAAATCGTTTACGTAACGGGTGAAACTTTTGCAAGTGAAATTATCAACGCTATTCATACTAAAAGTACCGCAGCATTTCACGATAAATACAGGAGTGCGGACGTTCTTCTCGTAGACGATATTCAGTTTATCGCCGGTAAGGACAGTACTCAGGAGGAATTTTTCCATACGTTCAACGCTCTTTATCAGGACGGTAAACAGATAGTACTGACTTCCGACCGTCCTCCAAAAGCCATAAAAACTCTTGAAGACAGAATACGTTCAAGATTTGAATCCGGACTTATCGCCGATATTTCAACTCCGGATTTTGAAACGAGAATGGCAATTATTAAAAGAAAAGCTGAACTTTTAGAGCTTAAAATTCCCGATGATGTGGCGCAGTTTATCGCCAATAAAATCAAAACCAATATCAGACAGCTTGAGGGTGCGGTTAAAAAGCTCAAGGCTCTTAATCATTACGCAGGCAGTCTGCCTACCATTTCAATGGCGCAAAGCGTTATCAGAGATATTCTCAACGACGATCAGCCTCTTCCTATTACAGTGGAAAAAATTATTGCAGAGGTTGCAAATGTCTACGGAGTAACTCCGGAAGATATACGCTCCACCAAGCGTTCCTCACAGATTTCAATAGCAAGAAAGGTTGCAGTTTACGTAGTAAGAGAAATCACTCAGATGCCCCTTGCCTCTATCGGTACTGAATTCGGCGGAAGAGACCACTCTACTATAGTATACGCAGTCAATAACGTATCCGCAAGCATAAAAAAAGACGCCCACCTTAAAGAACTTGTTGAAGATATAATTAAAAATATCAAGGATCATAACAATGCCTGACTTACTTTTTTTGAAAAAAAAAGTAAGCAAAAAAACTTTTATGCCGTACTTCATTAACCTGATTTTCTTTTTAAAGTCTCGCAAAGCAGCTTTTTAAAAAGCTGACAAAATTTTTTTATTTGTTATTTTCTTTGCTTGTGCAAAGAAAATAACGAAAAGAAACACCCTTCTTTCTTTGTTCACACAAAAGAAAGAAGCAAAGAAAGGTAACGACTGCGTAACCCTTTCAAACTATCACACAAGGTACTCTCCACATACTGTGTTAAGGCAATTTTGCAGCTTGCGTTCTCCGCTTAACTGCACCCATTTTACATGGGTGTGAATTTTTTATTTTACGTCTTGCCTTTTATTGGGAGACCTATTAGTTCAGAAACTGTATGACGGATAAAATTTTTTCTTTGCGAGCTTTCTTTTCAAATGAAAAGAAAGCGGTACGTGTTTCTTTGATTCGTTTCTTGTCACGGAACAAGAAATGAATAAAATATAATTTTAGTGAATTTTTTTAAACTTCATCATTTATTTATAATTGCTCCCTTATCCGCTGAGGAAACCATTGAAGCATATCTCTTGAGATATCCTGTTATATTTTCCTTTTTCAGAAGCTTTGTATTTTTCTTTCTTATCTCAAGTTCTTCGTCTGAAATTTCAAGATTTATCGAATAATTAGGAATGTCGATAGAAATAATATCACCGTCCTGAACGTATGCGATAGTACCGCCGCTTACAGCCTCCGGTGAAACATGACCGATTGCCGCACCTCTTGTAGCACCGCTGAAACGTCCGTCAGTAATAAGAGCAACGTCCTTATCAAGTCCCATACCGGCAATTGCAGAAGTAGGGGACAGCATTTCCCTCATGCCGGGACCGCCTGAAGGTCCTTCATAGCGAATTACAACCACATCGCCCTTTACGATTTTACCGCCCTTGATAGCTTCTATAGCTTCTTCTTCGCTGTTGAAAACCTTTGCAGGACCTGAGTGCTTAAGCATTTCAGGGGCAACTGCACTTCTCTTTACAACGCATGCGTCAGGAGCAAGGTTTCCTCTGAGTACTGCAATACCGCCTGTTTCGCTGTAAGGATTATCAATAGGTCTGATAACCTCAGGGTCTTTGTTTACAACTCCCTTGATATTTTCGCCCATTGTCTGACCTGTTACAGTCATAACGTCAGTATTAATAAGTCCCTTCTTGTTAAGCTCGTTGAGTACCGCATATACGCCGCCTGCTTCGTTTAAGTCCTCCATGTATGTATGACCTGCCGGAGCAAGGTGACAAAGATTAGGAGTTTTAGCACTGATCTCATTAGCCATATCAAGATTGATCTTGATTCTGCACTCATTGGCGATGGCAGGCAGATGAAGCATACTGTTAGTGGAACAGCCCAAAGCCATATCGGCAGTAAGAGCGTTCCGGAAAGCTTTTTCAGTCATGATATCCAGAGGACGGATATTCTTTCTTACAAGCTCCATAACAGCCATTCCGGCTTCCTTGGCAAGCTTGATTCTTTCGGAATAAACCGCAGGAATAGTACCGTTTCCACGGAGTCCCATACCTAAAACTTCAGTAAGGCAGTTCATGGAATTTGCAGTATACATACCAGAACATGAACCGCATGTCGGACAAGCCTTATTTTCGTATTCTTCAACGTCCTCAAGACTCATTTTGCCTGCGGCATATGAACCTACAGTTTCAAACATAGTTGAAAGACTTGTTTTCTTACCCTTTACATGTCCTGCCAGCATAGGACCGCCGCTTACGAATATTGTCGGCACGTTTACTCTTGCCGCAGCCATTAATAATCCGGGTACGTTTTTATCGCAGTTGGGAACCATAACAAGTGCGTCAAAATGATGAGCAAGTGCCATACATTCTGTGGAATCAGCAATAAGATCTCTTGTTACAAGCGAATATTTCATTCCCTGGTGACCCATAGCAATACCGTCGCAGACAGCGATTGCAGGGAACACCACAGGAGTACCTCCCGCCATAGCAACGCCCATTTTAACGGCGTCAACAATTTTATCTATATTCATATGTCCCGGTACGATCTCATTGTATGAAGAAACGATACCGACAAGCGGACGCTTCATTTCTTCTTTAGTCATACCGAGAGCATTGAACAGTGAACGCTGAGGAGCTTTGTCAACTCCGTCGCAGTAAAAATTACAATCCATTGTTTTATACCTCGTTTTATCTTTAAATATCCAAAAATCGTAAAAAATCAAACTGCTTTCCCGAATTTGTAAATCAGGAAAGCAGTAATTCACACACAGTCCGATTACATTTACAATCGGAGATATATAATTTATTAATTATGTATCTGACAGTTTATCAGTTGTTGATAAACTTATCTTCTTCGTTGTTCCAGCTGTAAAGCTTACGGATCTCTTCGCCAACCTTTTCAGACGGGTGTTCAGCTGCAAGCTTTCTCATAGCTCTGAAGTGAGCCTGACCGCCTGCCGGTGACATGTCGAGGAGAAATTCCTTAGCGAATGAACCGTCCTGAATGTTTTTCAGAATCTGCTTCATAGCCTTCTTTGTATCTTCTGTTATAACCTTAGGACCTGTAATATAGTCGCCGTATTCGGCAGTGTTTGAAATAGAATATCTCATACCTGCAAAACCGCTCTGGTAGATAAGGTCAACGATAAGCTTCATTTCATGGATACATTCAAAGTAAGCGTTTCTTGGATCGTAGCCTGCTTCAACCAATGTTTCAAAACCTGCCTGCATAAGAGCGCATACGCCGCCGCAGAGAACAGCCTGTTCACCGAAGAGGTCAGTTTCTGTTTCTGTTCTGAATGTTGTTTCAAGCACACCTGCTCTTGCGCCGCCGATTGCAAGACCGTAAGCCAGAGCCATATCCTGAGCCTTGCCTGTAGCGTCCTGAGCTACTGCAACTAAGCAAGGAACGCCCTTGCCTGCCTGATATTCTGAACGTACTGTATGACCGGGTCCCTTAGGAGCGATCATAGTAACGTCAACGTCTGCCGGAGGAACGATCTGACCGAAGTGGATAGCAAAACCGTGAGCGAACATAAGCATATCGCCGGACTTAAGGTTTGGTTCGATATCCTTCTTATACATAGCAGCCTGCTTTTCATCATTGATAAGGATCATGATGATATCTGCCTGCTTTGCAGCTTCAGCCGCTGTAAATACTTCAAAGCCCTGCTTTACAGCCTTATCCCAAGACTTGCTTCCTTCATATAAACCGATAATAACTCTTGCGTTGTCGCCGAGAGATTCCTTTGCATTAAGAGCGTGTGCATGACCCTGACTTCCGTAACCGATAACGGCGATTGTCTTGCCGAAAAGTAAACTTAAATCACAGTCTTCCTGATAAAAGACTTTTGCTGAATTTTCCATTATAAAGACTCCTTTTATAATATGATTTTTATCGGGCGTTTTACTTATCTGAGTTTCAGTCACATCCCAGACAATTTCCGCCTCTTTCAAGAGCTACAAGACCTGTACGGCACATCTCCATTATGCCGTATGGCTTTACAAGCTCAATAAAAGCGTTGATTTTGGAACTTTCTCCGGTGATTTCAACACAAAGTGCGTCAGGAGAATAGTCGATGATTTTTGAACGGAATACGTCTACCGCAGAAAGAACATCCTGTCTTGTAGCGGAATCGTTTTTAATTTTTATAAGAAGCAGTTCACGGGTAACGGTTTCGTCTCTTTCCATGACTTCTACCTGTTTTACATCGTGAAGCTTGTCAAGCTGTTTTATGATCTGAGTTTTAGAGTACTCATCCCCCATCATAGAGATGGTTATTCTTGAAAATTCCGGAGACTGTGTCTCACCTACAGTAAGAGTATCAATATTGAATCCTCTTCTGGTAAACATGCTTGAAACTCTGGTTAGTACGCCGAATTTATTGGCTACCAGAATACCGAATACATATTTTGTCATCAGATTTCACCTCCGTGAATTTCAGTAATTATATCGTCGATAGAACCTCCCGGAGGAAGCATAGGAAGTACAAATTCATCCTTATCTATCTTGCAGTCGATAACGACAGGTCGCTTTGCGGCAATCGCATCGTCAAGAGCCTTAGATAACTCGTCTGTGTTTTCCGCACGGAATCCCAATGCTCCGAATGCTTCTGCCAGCTTAACAAAATCTGTCTGACGGCAGAGGGTAGTATTTGAGTAGTGCTTGTTAAAGAACAATGTCTGCCATTGTCTTACCATACCAAGTACTCCGTTGTTCATAATTACAACGATTACAGGTGCATTACATGAAACAGCTGTAGCAAGTTCGTTCAGATTCATACCGAAGCTGCCGTCACCCGTAAACAGTACCACAGGCTTTTCAGTTGCTATGTAAGAGCCGATCGCAGCTCCCAGACCGAATCCCATAGTACCCAAACCGCCGCTTGATACGAAAGTTCTGGGTTTTTCGAATTTATAGTGCTGAGCAACCCACATCTGATGCTGTCCTACATCTGTTGCAATTACAGCGTCCTCAGGCATTTTTGAATTTACTGTTTCAATAATGTCATAAGGAGTCATAACCTCGGATTTTTGTAAACATGCGGATTCTTTTTCTTTCAGCTTTTCGATCTCAGCCATCCACGCCGGATGATCGGCAGGAGATACGGCTGCCATAAGCTTTCTTAAGGTTTCCTTTACGTCTCCGTTAATGCCGAGCTGACTTGTAATGTTTTTGTCAATTTCCGCATTATCAACGTCAATGTGAAGTATATTGCAGTTTCTTACATAAACGTCTTTATTTCCCGTTGCTCTGTCACTGAATCTTGCGCCGATTGCAATTACCAGATCGGCTTCAGCCTGAGCCATAGAAGATGCGTAATGACCATGCATGCCCTGCATACCTAAAAATCTGGGATTTGAAGTAGGTATTGCCGAAACCCCCATCATACTGCATCCGATAGGAGAGTCGATAAGCTCAGAAAAATCCATTACCTCACGGCCTGCATTTGAAGAAATAACGCCGCCTCCGCAGTAAATATAAGGTTTATTTGACGCCGCTATCATTTCAGCAGCTTTTTTAATAATTTCACTGTCCGCTTTCGGCGATTCAAAAGCCGGAGCAACAACTGCATTTTCAAAATCACATGCTGCTATCTGAACGTCCTTAGGCACATCCACCAGAACAGGTCCAGGACGTCCTGACTTTGCAATCCTAAATGCTTCTCTTATTGTATCTGCAAGCTCTGTTACGTCTTTTACTATGTAATTATGCTTGGTGATCGGCAAAGTCACACCGCAGATGTCAACCTCCTGAAAGCTGTCACGTCCCAAAAGATTGCATGGTACATTGCCGGTAATAGCAACCATAGGAACAGAATCCAGATAAGCCGTAGCTATACCCGTTACAAGATTTGTTGCTCCCGGACCCGATGTTGCAATAACAACGCCGGTCTTACCTGTAGCTCTTGCAAAACCGTCAGCAGCATGGGCAGCACCCTGCTCATGAGCTGTAATTATATGTCTGATTCTGTCACGATTTTTATAAAGTTCGTCATATACGTTTATGATCTGACCGCCCGGATATCCGAATACACGGTCGCACCCTTGCTCTACAAGGGTTTCTATTATAATCTGTGCGCCGGTTAATTTCATAATATGATCCTTTCAAAATTAAATTCATTTTGCAGTATGTTAAAAAGCCTGCGGTATTTTCAGCGCAGGACAGTTGCTTTTTTGTTTAACAAATGCCGACTCGGTAAATCGCCGGTTCACCCGGCATTACGCTTTCGTTTGCAGTGATTTTTTGTAAAATCGCCTGAAATGTTCCTTTTTCCAGTTTTTCCGACACCGAATAAACCTCCGTTCCGATAAAATGTTCATACTTTAATATATCATGTAATTTCTGTTGTTTCAAGGGGAAAATATATTTTTGTGAATTATACACATATTAACACCAAAATTACGTCCCTGCGTTTTAGATATTTACAACAGAATTTTATGTATTTATAAATTATACCATAATTTAAGTTCCTTTTCAAGCTTTTTGAAAAAAGCTTGGCAAAAACTTTTATATCGTCTTTAGTCTGATGATTTATTTTTCATAAGGCACGACAGGTAAGTACGCAGAGTATTGAAGAAACAATTTCACATTAAAATTCGGCATTAAAGTTTTTTGCTTACTTTTTTTTAAAATTTTTTCTTCTATTCTTTTCCAAATCAACTTTGCGAGTCTTTATAAACAACTTCTTGTCAAGTAAATTCGGCATTAAAGTTTTTGCTTACTTTTTTCAAAATTTTTCCTCAATCCTCTGTTTACTTGCCTGTCGAGCCTTATGAAACAAGTTCTATTGTACTAAAGACGGAATAAAAGTTTTTTGCTTACTTTTTTTCAAAATTTTTCCTCAACCCTCTGTTTACTTGCCTGTCGAGCCTTATGAAACAAGTTCTATTGTACTAAAGAC
>OFMX01000605.1_pt1 | contig 34307 bp, 24 predicted proteins | sample 1541901 | NCBI WGS metagenome assembly OFMX01 (sample SAMN04209222, study PRJEB22552) | human gut metagenome | biome: gut; material: feces | host: Homo sapiens | place: USA: Oklahoma | reverse complement strand
CCATGCGGGTTCTCCGCATGGGCACGGTTTTTTCAATCCAGCTCAAACTGCCCGGTATAGAGCTGATAATATTTTCCCTTCTGGGCAATCAGCTCATCATGACTTCCTCGCTCGATGATTTCGCCGTTTTCAAGCACCATAATCGCATCTGCATTGCGCACGGTCGAAAGCCTGTGCGCGATGACGAACACTGTGCGGCCCTCCATGAGTCGGTCCATACCCTTCTCGATGAGCGCCTCGGTGCGCGTATCGATGGAGCTGGTAGCTTCATCGAGGATCAGCACCGGTGGGTCCGCAACCGCCGCGCGGGCGATGGCGAGCAATTGCCGCTGGCCCTGCGAAAGGTTGGAGCCATCCGAGGTGAGCACCGTATCATAGCCCTGCGGAAGCCGGGTGATGAAGGAATCCGCATTCGCGAGCTTCGCCGCCGCGATAACCTCCTCGCGCGTCGCGTCCAGCTTTCCATAGCAAATATTTTCATACACCGTGCCGGTAAACAGGTGGGTATCCTGCAGCACCATGCCGAGGGAGCGGCGCAGATCATCCTTTTTAATCTTCTGGATGTTGATGCCATCGTAGCGGATTTTGCCATCCGGCACCTCATAAAAACGGTTGATGAGGTTGGTAATGGTTGTTTTACCCGCGCCCGTAGAGCCGACGAAGGCGATCTTCTGCCCAGGCTTTGCGTAAAGGGATACGTCCTTCAGGACGGTCTTTCGCCCATCATAGCTAAAGGTCACATCGAAAAAGCGCACGTCGCCGGTGAGCGGTTCATAGGTGACGGTGCCATTCTTGTGCGGATGCTTCCAAGCCCAAAGGCCCGTATGCTCCGCGCACTCCATATACGATCCATCTTCACTGCGCTTCGCATTGACGAGCGTCACATAGCCCTCATCCTGCTCCGGCTCCAGATCAATGATTTCAAAAATCCGCTCCGCGCCGGCAAGCGCCGCAAGCACGGCATTGAAGAGCTGAGAAATCTGCGTAATCGGCTGGGAGAAGGAGCGCGTATACTGCAAAAACGCCGCGATTGTGCCAAGGTCAAGCTTACCGCCGATCACCATCACTGCTCCCACGCAGGCGGTTAGAGCATAGTTGACATAGGAGAGGTTGCCCATGATGGGCATCAGAACGTTCGCATAGGTATTCGCATTGGTCGCGGCCTTTCGCAAAGCCTCATTGAGCTCGGCAAAGCCCGCTTTGGAGGCGTCCTCATGGCAGAACACCTTGACCTCGCGCTGGCCCTCGATCAGCTCCTCGATATAACCGTTGGCCTCGCCGACCGCCTTCTGCTGGAGCTTGAAGTTTCGGGAGCTCTTCCCGCCGACTGTTTTGATCACCAGCAGCATCACCACCAGCATTGCAACGATCAGGAGCGTGAGCACGGGGCTCAACACCAGCATCATCACAAAGGTACCCACCACTGTGATGCCGGAGGAGAGCATCTGCACAACGCTGTTGCTCAGCGCCTCGCGCAAGGTATCCACATCGTTGGTATAGCGGCTCATCAGCTCGCCGTGCGTATGCGCGTCAAAGAAGGAAATCGGCAAATCCTGCATATGGTGAAACAAATCGCGCCGGATATCCGTCAGCGCCGTCTGCGCAACGCTGATCATCAGCCGCATCTGCAAATAGGTGCAGGCAACGCCGGAGAGATAGACGCAGGCCAGCACGACCAACGCCTTTTCCAAGGGCAGGAAATCAGCCGCCGAAGGGCTCGTGCCGATGAGCGGCAGAATATATTCATTGATTAACGGCTTCAGGAAATAGGTGCCCGCCACACTCGCGCCCGCGCTGACGATCACGCAGAAAAAGACAAGGAGCAGCGCCCATTTCTGCCGGCCTAAATATTGCAGCACCCTCCTCAGGGTATGCTTTGCATTTTTCGGCTTCTGGAAGCCGTGGCGCATCGGGCCACCAGGCCCGCCGCCCGCTTTGGTATTGACTGCCATTTAAGACGTCACCCCTTCCTGCTGAGAATAATAAACCTCCTGATAAATCTGATTACGGGCGAGCAGCTCGTCATGCGTGCCGACGTCGTTGATTTTGCCGTCGTCCAGCACGATGATTCGATCCGCTTCGCAGACGGAGGTCACACGCTGCGCAATGATGAGCGTGGTCGTATCGCTGCGGTGCGAGCGCAGTGATTCGCGGATTTTACTATCCGTCGCGGTGTCGACGGCGGAGGTGCTGTCATCCAGGATCAAGATTTTCGGATCCTTCAAAAGCGCGCGCGCAATGCACAGCCGCTGTTTCTGCCCGCCGGATACGTTCACACCGCCCTGGCCGAGGTTGGTCTCATACCCATCCGGAAAGGACATCACGAATTCATGCGCCTGCGCCGCTTTGCAGGCCTCGATCATCTCCTCATCCGTTGCCGCCGGGTTGCCCCAAAGCAGGTTTTCCCGGATCGTGCCGGAGAAGAGCACATTTTTTTGCAGCACCATGGCGACTGCGCCGCGCAGGTGGTCGAGCGGATAGTCTTTCACATTATGCCCGCCCACGAGCACCTCCCCTTCCTGCGCCTCATACAGCCGCGGAATCATCTGGACGAGGGTGGATTTTGCGCTGCCCGTGCCGCCGATGATGCCAATGGTTTCACCGGAGCGGATCGACAGATTAATATCGGAAAGCACCGGCTTCTCCGCCTCCTGATGATAACGGAAGGAAACATGCCGCATCTCGATCGAGCCATCCGGCACCACAAGCGCCGGGTCGGCCTGTGCGTCGCTGATATCCGGCTCCTCACGGAGCACCTCGCAGATACGGTTGGCGGAGGCCTTCGACATCACGATCATCACAAAGGTGTTTGTAATCATCATCAGGGACATCAAGATCTGCGTCACGTAGCTAATAAAGCTCATCAACTGGCCCGTTTCCATTGAGCCGAAGGCGATCAGCCTACCGCCAAACCACACGATGGCGACGATGCAGGCATACATGGCGAGCGTCATCAGCGGGCCATTCCAAACGAGGATTTTTTCCGCCATGATGCTGGCGCGCTTTAAATCGTCATTGGTAACTTCGAATTTTTCCTTCTCGAATTTGGAGCGGACAAACGCCTTGACCACGCGGATCGCCATCAGCGTTTCCTGCACGCGGGCATTGAGCCCATCAAATTTTTCCAGCATCACCTGAAAGCGCGGAAAGGCGCGCGTTGCAATCAGCGCGAGCAGCCCGCCCAGCACGGGGATGGCGATGAGAAAAATCGTGACAAGCTCCCCGTTGAGTTTCCATGCGAGTACGGTCGCGCTGACGAGCATCACGGGCGCACGCACGCACACACGGATGAGCATCATGAAAGTCATCTGCACACGGTTGACATCCGTTGTGAGCCTGGTGACCAGGGATGCGGTGGAAAAACGATCTACATTGGAAAACGCAAAATCCTGCACGCGTCCAAACATCCCCTCCCGCAGCCCCGCGCCGAGCCCCATGCCGGCGATCGAGGCAAACCATGCGGAAAGCGCACCCGCCGCGAGGGAACACAGTGCAAACAGAACCATCTGAATACCCGTGTTCACCACATAGCGCAAATCCTGATTGGTGATGCCGGTATCCACAATTTGGGACATCAGCATCGGGATGCGCACCTCCAGCAAAACCTCAATAATAACCGTTACAGGGCTGAGCAGCGCAGCCCACCAATATTTTTTCACACAGGGTGCAAACTGTTTGATCATACGCCACGATCCTCCCTTCTGCGGCGCTCCAACTCTTCCTGCTCCTTGGCCATGAGCGTGCCCATATCGGCGCCCGCCAAATCCTCCTGCGCAAGATTTTGCGTCATCCGGCAAAGGTAGCCATAGAGCTGCTCACACTCATCCGGGGTAAATCCGGCAAACAGCTCCTCATCCAGCCGGTCAAACAGCGCCCTCGTGCGCCTGGTCAACTCCCGGCCCTTGTCTGTGAGTATCACCCGGTTATAGCGCAAATCCTCCTCCGAGGGCACTTTATCCACCACGCCGCATTTCTGCATGCGCTTGATCGACACCGCCACGCTGGCGGGCGATACATGCAGCCGGTCGGCAAGCGCCTTCTGCGTAAGGCAGCCATCCCGCTCCAGCGTTTCCAGCAGCGGCATCTGCCCGTCATACAGCCCGATTTCGGATGCCGCACGGTGGGTGCTGATCCGTTTGAGTGCGTTGAGTTGAATCAACTTCCCTACAAGTTCCCGATAGGAATGCATGAATAAGCCTCCTTTCTTAATAATCAACCGCCTTATTATAAACCGGTTAATTATTAGCCGGTTTATTGTAAGATAAATCAAAAGAAAAGTCAATCAGAACAATCAAAAAAGACAACCAAACCTGAGCGAAAAATTTTACCCTTTTTTATTACGAACGCAATAGAGGCAAACCGAGTGCGCCTGCGGGCTGCTCACAAAAGCAGGCGGCTGCCGGCTCAATGTTATTGTTGTGTCCATCCTTCCTCCTACTAGGCAACAGATTGATACGGTCTGGGCGCAGCCACAATCTCAGGCGGCGCTTGCACTCAAAAAAGCAAAAAGCGCGCCGCAAGAGAATACCCCTTGCGGCGCGCCATGCTACGATTCTTTTTCCAATACAGCCGTTATTCGACGGACTTGAGCGATTCGACCATGCTGATCTTCTTTAAGCGGAAATGCATGATCCAGTTGACGATCACCGCGAAGAGCGCCGTCATCGCCGCCCCGAGCACGTAGCTCAGCCAGCTGATCGTGCGGCCGAACATCACCACATCCACCTCCGCGACATTGACCACAAACCGGTGCAGGAAAATGCCCATCACCAGGCCAAGCGCGATGCCGATCACGGTTAGGAACACATTCTCGCGGTAGATGTAGGCGTCTACCTCCTTATCGTAGAAGCCGAGCACCTTAATGGTGGCAAGCTCGCGCACCCGTTCATTGATATTGATGTTTGACAGGTTATAGAGCACCACAAACGCCAGCGCCGCCGCCGCAATGATAAACACCACAACCACAAGGGACAGTGCATTGATCACGTTGTTGAAGGTGTCAATCGTCTGCGTGGTATAAACCACGGCATTGATCTCCGGCATCTTCATCAGCTCGGTCGCAAGCTGGCCCTTCTGGTTATTTTCCTGGCCATCCGCCGCCGGCTTCTCATTCTTAATATCATCCTTGAGTTGCGCCATCACATAGTTAAACTGCGCCTCTTCCCCAAAGGCCTGTTCATACAGCGCCTGGGAAATGTAAACATAGTGGAAGGTATAATTCTCTGTAATGCCCGCAACCTTCAGGCGCACCTCGGAGCCATCGGATTTCGTGACGATCAGCTCATCGCCCACCCCGGTATCCGTCTTGCTTGCAAGCTTCTCCGTAATGAGCACGCCGTCATCCGGCAGTGTGAGCTGCGCGCCGGACTGGCGGTTTTGCAACCTCACAAAATCGGCAAGCTGCGCATTGTTCTGCGGCACCAGCACGTTTACCTCCAGCTCCTCATCCGAGCGCTCGGAGTGCCCGTGCAGCACCTTCATATAGGTCAGCATCGCATTCTGGATGCCGTCGTTTTCCTTGAGCTCTGTGATGATCGGCGCCTCGGTGGAACCGTCGGTCAGCACCGGGTCCTTCAAAACGAGCTGTGCGTCATACATGGCGATGCCGCCATCGTTAAACTGCTTATTGATGATAGCGCTAATGGAATCATTGAGCCCGAAGCCCGTCAGCAGCAGGGCCGTGCAGCCCGCCACGCCGAACGCTGTCATCAGGAACCGCCGCTTGTTGCGGAAGATATTGCGCACTGTCACCTTGGAGGTGAAGTTCAAATGCTTCCAGATAAACGGCATCTTCTCCAGCAGCACGCGCTTGCCCGCCTTGGGCGCGCGCGGACGCATCAGCTGCGCCGGGCAGGTGGCCAGCTCCTTATAGCAGGCGAGGAAGGTAGCACCTACCGTGGAAAGGATCGCAATCACCGTGCCGATGAGCGCATAGCTCAGGATAAACTGGAGATGCACCGTGGGCAGCGTATACATGATACCATACGCCGCGGAAATCGCCAGCGGCAGCACCACGAAGCCAACCGCCAGGCCGATCACAGAGCCGATCAGGCTCGCTAGGATCGCATAGATGATATATTTCGAAACAATCGCCTTGTTGTCATAGCCAAGCGCCTTGAGCGTACCGAGCTGCGTGCGCTCCTCCTCGACCATGCGCGTCATCGTCGTCAGGCAGATGAGCGCCGCGATCAGGAAGAAGAAGATCGGGAACACCTGCGCAAACGCCTTGGTGCGGTCCGCCGTTTGCCCGTAGCCGGTGAAGCCCGGGATATCGTCGCGGTCGGAAACCACCCATTTGGCACTGCTCAAATCGCTTAACTTCTGCTCGCCGGCAGACAGGCGCAGCCTTGCGCGGGAGAGCTCGTTTTCCGCCTCCGCCTTGGCCTTCTGGTAGGTTTCCTCACCGTCCACCGCCGCCTGCTTTGCCTCTTTGAGCTTCTGCTTGGCCTGTTCAATCTCCATGAGCGCCTGGCTCTGCTTGGAGGAGAGGGTCAATTCCCCCACATCCAATGCAAACCCGGCCTGCTGCAGCTCGCTCTGCGCGCTGTCCAGCTGCTGCTTGCTCGCATCCAGCTGCGCCTGTTTGGCATTGATCTCCGCGTTGGCGGCATCCAGCTTTGCTTTGGCAGCCTTCAGTGTTTTTTCATTTGCGGCGTAATCCGCCTCGCCCTTTTTCAAATCGGCCTTCGCAGTCTCAAGCTTGGCTTTCGCCTTTACCAAATCGTCTTTATAGTTTCCCAAGTTCTCAGCAATTTGTTTAGCAGCCTCTTGCGTCATTCCGCCTGCGCTTATTTTGGTCAATTCTTTAATTTTATTAACAATTTCACTATTTTCTCCAAAAACTTCAATTGCGCGATCTAGCAATTGTTGATAAGTAGAATCATTTCCCGATGCAATATTATTTGCGATCGTTTCCGCTGTATTAATTGTTTGTTGCAGAAATTGAACCTGTGATTCACCTTGGCTGATCTGGGATTTCGCACTATTGATCTGCTTTTCAGCCGCATCCAGCTTCTCTTTGTTTTTATCGTATTCCCGCTGAGAGTTTGCCACCGTTTGTTTTGCCTCAGCGAGCTTGCTCACAGCAAGATTATACTCGTTTACCTTTTGATAATAAGTATTTAACCCAGCGCTGTGCTCCGCCTTTCCGGCCGCATACTCCTTCTGCGCGGCGGTCAGGGTGTCGTTAAACTCCTGTTGCTTCTCCGCGAGGATCTGATCGCCGTTCTTCGCGAATTCGAGCGCCTCATCAAGGGATTTGCGGGCGTCCTCAATCTTCTGCTTCGTATCAACCTCGGCCTGCGCGTAATCAATGCGCGCCTGCTCGAGCGTTGCCGTCATTTCGGGGCGGAGCACCTCCGCACGCACCGGGGCGCGATCCTGCCCGATCGCCTCAATTTGCTCCACAACGGGCTGCACCAGCTTCTCATAGGCATCGCCGTAGGAGTCAAAATCGCTCTTTGTCGTGCCGTTGACCTTAAGATACAAATCCGTATAGTAATCCGTTTTGAAGGCGGTATCCGGCACCAGAATAAAGGCGCCGACCTTGCCGCTGCCGACAAGGCTGTTGCCGCGCTCAAAGGATATGTAGTACGGCGATTCCACAATGCCGACGATCTTAAACTCCGTCGTCTCCATGGAGGAGTTGAGGTCTTCCCGGTCGCTCTCCATCGTGATCGTGCTGCCGATTTTAAACTCATCCGGGGTAGAAAGCTCGCTGCGGTCCACCAGGCATTCGTTTGCATTTTTCGGCCATTCGCCCTCAATGAGCGTGGGCCGGTTCATGTATTCCGCATCGTTTTTTCCGTTTTTCCAATCTTCCAGCATTTCCATGCTGAGGGAATGCGCACGTACGCTGAATGCAGAGCCGTCCATATCAATCAGGCTCTCGCCGTTTACTTTGACCAAGCCGTCCGCAAAATAAGCGGGCATCACCGCATGGACGCCGTCAATCTCACGAATCGCATCCACATCCGCTTGCTCAAACCCGACAGTCGAGAGCACGCGCAGATCCATCAGGTTGTTGCTGAGGAAATAGCGGTTGGCCGTCTCCTTCATATCGGGAGCGGTGGCCTTGATGCCGGCAAAAAAACCAATGCCGAGCGCAACAATCAAAATGATGGAAATAAAACGCGCCTTCGTCCTCCAGATTGAACGGAACGTGTCTTTTAACAAGGCTTTGCTCATTGTTACCATTCAATCCTTTCCACAGGCGTTGGGTTGTCGTTGACCATAATTTTATGGACACGGCCGCTGCGCATGGCGATCACGCGGTTCGCCATCGGCGTAATCGCCTGGTTGTGCGTGATAACGATCACGGTCATGCCGGTTTCACGGCTCGTATCCTGCAAAAGCTTCAAAATCTGCTTGCCGGTATTATAATCCAGCGCGCCTGTCGGCTCATCGCAAAGCAGGAGCTTCGGGTTTTTGGCCAGCGCGCGTGCAATCGCCACACGCTGCTGCTCGCCGCCGGAAAGCTGCGAGGGGAAGTTGTGAATGCGATCGGCAAGGCCCACGCGCTCGAGCACCTTCTCCGCATGCAGCGACTTCTTGCTGATCTGCGTTGCAAGCTCCACATTTTCCAGCGCGGTCAGGTTTTGCACCAGGTTATAAAACTGAAACACAAAGCCCACGTCATAGCGCCGGTATTCAATCAGGCGCTTACGATCGTAATCGTTAATTAATTCGCCCGCCACACGAATTTTACCGTCGTCGCAATCATCCATGCCGCCTAGGATATTCAGCAGCGTTGTCTTGCCGGCGCCAGAGGGGCCGACGACCACGACGAACTCGCCCTGCTCAATGTTGAAGGTAATTCCATCCGCAGCGTTAATGGTGATTTCCCCCATCTTGTACCTTTTGTAGACAGAATCGAACTCAATAAAGCTCATGCGTTTTACCCCGTTTCTTGATTTTCGCCGTCTCATCCGGCGCACACAATGTCCCTCTCCGGCGAAAAGCGCCGGCCTCCTACCCTTTTGGACAAAATCTTTGCCATGTGAAAACAATTATAAAGGATTGACTGCCTAGCGTCAATAGAAAAGCAGGTGGAATCCTTATCCAAAAGCAAAATAAGTCCCCATAAAAAGGCAATTTTCTCACAATACAGCGGCTGTCAGCAAAAAATACGACACGCTATCTTCTAACGGGCAGCATACTCGTCGCCCATCCACAGGTTAGGAGGCCGCGCGAAGCGCTGCAAGCACTTTATTGGCAATCGGAATCGCCTGCTGATAGCCGGAGCCGCCGTTTTCCACCACGACCACGAATGCATACGGCGTTTCCGGATTCTGTGAAAAACCGGTGAACCAGGCGTGCGGCGTCTTATCCCCGCCGACCTCCGCCGTGCCGGTTTTGCCGCAGATCTGCATCCCGCGCGGGAAACGGCTGTCGCCGTAAAAATTCACGGTATTCGATCGCAGCAGTTCTACCATCTTGGAGGCCGTTCCGGATGAGAGGTAAGCCTCGCCCGTCTCCGCCTTACCTTTGCGCAGCGTCAGGCCGCCCGGTGTTTCGATCGATTGAACCACATAGGGCAGAACAGGCGTACCGCCGTTTGCAATCGCGCCCATAATGGTCAGCATGTGATAGGGGTTCGCAAGCGTGGTATGCTGCCCAACGCCCGCCTGCCCGAGCCCGCGCTCATCGGCCCCGGCCAGATCAAACTTGCTGATGGCGATATTGATCCCATCCATTTTCATCGCCTGATTGAAGCCAAGCTGCTGGGCCGTAGCGGTCAGCTTTTCCGCCCCGAGCTGGATGGCAATCTGCGCGAATGCAACGTTGCAGGATTGATTCAGCGCCTGCTCAAAGGTGATTGTGCCGTGCCCATGCTTCTCATTGCAATAGATCACGCCGCCGCTGGTCTGCATTTTCCCCTTACAGGTAAATTTCTGCGTAAAAATATCAGGGATATTATCAATCGCGCTGATTGCTGTGATGGTTTTGAACGTGGAGCCCGGCGTATATACGCCGGAAAGGAAGCGATTGAGGTAGATGCCGTCGTATTTTCCGGTTTTATCCGTATCAATATCGGTCGGTTTCCGCTCTGGGTCATAGGTGGGGGAAGACACCATGCACAATATCTCGCCCGTTTTATAGTTATAAACGCCAACGGTCCCCTTGCGGTCGCCCAGCGCATCCAACGCGGTGGCACAGAGCTCCGCGTTGATGGTCAGCCGGATATTATTGCCCTCTCCATCTTCCAGCAGGCGATATACGCCGTCCACCAGGTTATAACCGGTCAGCTCGGAACGAAAGATGGTATGGATGCCTGTCGAGATATAGCCCGCCGTATCGCCGACCATATGCAGCGTGGCCTTGCGGATACGGCGGCTGTCGTTATAAACACGTTCGCCATTCTTGGTTTGGGCAAGGACGGCGCCTTTGGTATCATAAATCGTACCGGCACTCGTCAGGCTTCCGCCGGTGAAGAGATGCTGGTTAAACCGCTTGAGCGCCCAAGCCTCCCCATTGACGGCGAAGCTGCCAATCAAAAATGCAACGCCAATCAAAAACGCGCCGATCAGGGCATAAACTGCCAGCGCGCGTTTGGAAGTAATCCTCATGCAAATCGCCCATCCTTTCCCTAGAACGTGGCCGGAAGCCCTTGTCCCTGTTTGCTGAACGATGCATCCAGCGCACGGTTGATTTTGGGGTATGTCCGCACATCCGCCGCTTTGATGAAGGCAAAGAGGCCCCACACGCAGATCATGCTTGATCCGCCGCGGCTGATAAAGGGCAGCGTAACGCCAGTCAGCGGGAGAAGGTCCGTAATGCCAAACACATTCAGCGCGATCTGGAACAACATCATTCCCGCCGCGGCACAGGCCGCAATCGCATAAAACGAAGAGCGGCAGGCAGGCGCGCATTGCACCGCATAGGCTGTAACCCCCACAAAGCAGAGCAGCACGACGATGCCCAGCAGCAGCCCCCATTCCTCGCATAAAACACCGAACACCAAATCCGTGGTGGCTGCAAACACATTTTTCAGTTTTCCGGCGCCGATGCCAACGCCGAACAGCCCGCCGCTCGCCATATAGACGAGCACGCGCGTCTGCTGAAAGCCCTTTCCATCACTGTATTCCCACACATGGCGGTAGGCGGCGAACCGCTGCGCCACATAATCCCCTTTAAAGATCACAATAAACGCGGCTCCGGCCAGCGCGACCAGGCACACCGCAATCAGCGTGCGGATATCGCCGGAGCGCATAAACGCCATCATCAGGAATGTGACAAAGAAAATCAGCGCCGCGCCGAGGTCATACATCAAAAACAGAAACCCGACGCACGCGAAGGAAAACAGGATATATTTTGTCAGGCTCCTGGTCGACTGGAGCTTATCGAGGGTTGCAGCCCCCACAAAGATAAACGCGAGCTTCACAAATTCTGAAGGCTGGATGGACACAAAGCCGAGATCCAGCCAGTTGAGCGCGCCGTTGGTCGCTTTGGCGAGCACCAGATTGACCGCCAGCAGCAACAGCGCCGCGCAGGCCATCGGCACACGCGAGGCCTCCACCCGGCTGATATCCCCCAAAAACCAAACCATCCCAATGAACAGCGCGAGCCCTAAGAGCACAGAAATAAATTGCTTCATGACCAAATTGGGGTAAACACTTGCACAGATCACCAGCCCAATCCCGGAAAGGAAAAAGGCGATCAGCTCAAGCTCAAAGCTCTTCTTTTTAAAAATGGTGCGGAACAGGATCACATACAGCCATTCAATCGCAATATAAATTCCAAAAATAGAGACAAGCTCAGCATTCAGGCTTCCATCTTCCTCAAATACCGTCTGGATGGCAGACCACACCTGAAAAATAGTAATCAGCAGCAGGACGATAAACCAGCTCATCGGCCTTTCCGGGCGCTTCCTGCGAATTTTCGCTTCTTTCCGGCGCTCCGGCTTCTGTGCTTGCTGCGCCGCTTTCTTCTTCGCCAATGGTCTCCCTCCTTTTTCACATGCCTTCTGTTGAACTGTCAGCCTGTATAATCCTCATAAAAGCGAAGCGTTACACCGCCCAAATTAATTCGATCGCCATCAAACAGCGTCTGTGGCCCGTCGATCGCCTTGCCGTTTACCACTGTCCCGGCTTTGGAGCCAAGATCTTCAATCACCCAACCATCCTCATACTGTGACAGGCGGGCATGTCGGGCGGATACCGTCTGCACAGGCAGCGTAAAATCTGCCTCCGGCGACCGACCGATCAGGCAGCTCCCGCCGGAGAGCTCATATACCTCCCCGGTTGACTCAGCCATTAAAACCGGCATCCGGTTGGACCGGATATCCTCATACACCGGCGCAGCAACCTCAGCAGGCGGCACAAAAACCGGCTCTTCCGCAGAAGCATCCTCCTCCACCGGCATTTCAACAGGCTGAGGAATCTGCTGCGGCTGCGCAGCCACCTGTGCCGCTTCCCGCCAACCAGCCGGGGGAGGGCTGTCCGGCGCGCGCAAAAAGAGCACGACATTGCCCATCATGATGCTGTCGCCATCATAAACCGGGGATTTCCGCTCGATTGCTTTTCCGTTGACATAAACGCCGGTTTTCGAGTAGGTGTCGAAAACCGTCCACCCCTCTTTGCGGCGGGATAGCACCGCATGGAAGCGGGAGATCGTATTATAAGCCAAAAAAATATCGCAGGTTTTATTGCGGCCAATGGAGGTTTCCCAGTGGTTCAGCGGGAATTCATCCCCATTCGCGCCGTTGACAAGAATGCCAAGCGTGACTGGCCGCGGGCGGTTGCGCAGCAGGGAGAACAGGCAGCGCAGCACGATCAGGAACGCGAGCACAGGCAGCGCATATCGGCCGATTCCCACAAGCAGCTCCATTCCGGATCGCAGCACTTTTTCCAGCACTTCCTCCACCTGGGCCGCCTCCTTTCTCCGGCAAATTGCCGACTTCACATAGAGATACTTATGATTAAGCATAACGGCATCTGTGCAAAAAGTCAATAAACCCCCCTTGAATTTACGCTTATTTAACATTTATCTGCTTCGCCGTATCAATCGTGTTGTGAAATCCCTCCAGCATAAAAAACGGCGGCGCAAAAAAACGCGCCGCCGCAATTCAACTGGGATTACAGATGGATCAACCCGCCGACCTGAGCGATCAGGGGGGCAAAAACAAGGGAGATAATCGTCATGAGCTTGATGAGGATGTTGATCGACGGGCCGGAAGTATCCTTAAACGGGTCGCCAACCGTATCGCCTACGACCGCCGCTTTATGCGCTTCACTGCCCTTGCCGCCGTTTGCGCCCTCTTCAATATATTTCTTGGCGTTATCCCACGCGCCGCCCGCGTTGGACATAAAGATTGCCATCATCACACCCGTGACCAACGCGCCGGCGAGCAATCCGCCGAGCGCCTGCGGGCCGAGCAGCAAGCCGACCACCAGCGGGGAGAGCACCGCCATCACGCCGGGAATCAGCATTTCCCGCAGAGCGGCCTTGGTGGAAATCTCTACACAGCGCTTATAATCCGGCTTTCCGGTGCCCTCCATCAGACCGGGGATCGATTTGAACTGGCGGCGCACTTCTTCGATCATCTGGTTTGCCGCCTTGCCGACGGATTCCATCGTCATTGCGGAGAATAGGAACGGCAGCATGCCGCCGATGAATAGGCCGCAGATCACGGCGGGGCTCAAAATGCTGATGCCGCTCGTGATGCCGACTGCCTCCGCATAGGAGGCAAAGAGCGCAAGCGCCGTGAGCGCGGCGGAGCCGATGGCAAAACCCTTGCCGATGGCGGCCGTCGTATTGCCCACCGCATCGAGTTTATCCGTAATGCCGCGCACGCTCTCATCGAGCTCCGCCATCTCGGCGATGCCGCCCGCGTTATCCGCGATCGGGCCGTAAGCATCCACCGCCACGGTGATGCCGGTGGTAGACAGCATACCCACCGCAGCGAGGGCAATGCCATACAGGCCAGAGAATTTATAGGCGACCAGAATCCCGATTGCGATAATCAGCACCGGAATTGCCGTGGACTTCATGCCGACCGCGAGGCCGCTGATGATCGTCGTCGCAGAGCCGGTTTGAGACTGTTTTGCAATCTCCTTGACGAAGCGGTAATCGCCGGAGGTGAACACCTCCGTCACCTGCCCGATAATCAGGCCGACCACGAGCCCGGCAAACACGGCCCAAAAAGCCTTGAAATCACGGAAAAAGTATTGGCTCATCACGCCTGCGCCGATCAGCACCAGAAGGGAGGAGACATAAGTGCTCACCTTCAGCGCCTTGTGCGGGTTGCTGCCATCCTTGCAGCGCACACAGAAGGTGGCGATAATCGAAGCGATAATCCCGATGCCGGAGAGGAAGATGGGGAACAGCGCGCCTTCGGAAAACCCTTCCTTTGCCGTAAAAGCGATCACACCCAGCGTGATGGCGGAGATGATGGAGCCGACATAGGATTCGAACAAATCCGCCCCCATGCCCGCAACGTCGCCGACATTATCGCCCACATTATCCGCAATCACAGCGGGGTTGCGCGGGTCATCCTCCGGAATCCCGGCTTCCACCTTGCCGACCAGGTCTGCGCCCACATCCGCCGCTTTGGTATAAATACCGCCGCCGACGCGCGCAAACAGCGCAATAGAGGAGGCGCCAAGGCTGAAGCCGGTGAGCACACTGACATCCTTTGTAAACAGATAAATCGCAGTGATGCCCAACAGGCCGAGGCCGACCACAGACATCCCCATCACCGCGCCGCCGGAGAAGGCGATGGAAAGCGCTTTGTTCATGCCGCCCTCTTTCGCCGCGTTCGCGGTGCGCACATTGGCCTTTGTTGCCACGTTCATGCCAAAATAACCGGCCAGGGTGGAAAACAGCGCGCCCACGATAAAGCAGACGGCGGTCACCCAATTGCCAAGGCCAAAGCCGATGAGCAGGAACAGCACGGCGGCAAAGATGACCAGCACCTTATACTCAGAAAAAAGAAACGCGTTTGCGCCCTGGTGGATCGAAGCCGCAATCTCCTTCATGCGCGCGGTGCCCGCATCAGCTCTGCCAATTTTCAGCGCGAGCAGCAGCGCGTAAAGGAGCGCAACGGCCCCTGCCGCAAGGGCAAGGATGAGAAAAATGTTCATAGAGGACCCTCCTGTTTGTTTTTGATGGGGTTCCATTTGGTTTCCGAACAAATAAAAGCTGCATAAATCGCAGCTATGTTATTAAAATTTTACCATTTCCAAGGATTTTTTGCAAGCAGTTTATGTAATATTTCATTTTTGCATTCTTTTTTTGGCAAAAGCACAAAAAGAGGCTGCTGCAAAATGCTGTGCATTTGCAACGGCCTCTTTCAAAAATCCGTTTTTGCCTCTTACAAGGCACATTTGTAAGATCAAACATGCCAAAAGCCACAAGTTTTCACGTTTCCATTTCGAACGTCGTGTTTGCCAACGCCTCCCGGCCTGTTGGATGCACGCATTTTACGACCCACGCACAGAAAACTGAAACTCCGTGGTGCTCTGGAAGGCCTCGCCCGCCCGGAACACACAGGAAGGAAAGTCCGGCTGGTTCGGCGTGTCAGGGTAATACTGCGTTTCCAGGCAGAAGCCTGTTCGGCATGTAACAGGCTTTCCGCCCTTGCCGGGATGCCCGGCGAGGAAGTTGCCCGTATAGAGCTGCACGCCAGGCAGGTCGGTCAGCACGCGCATGACGCGCCCGCTCTGGGGCTCATACACCTCTGCCGCCTCGCGCAACGATCCATCCCAATGGTCGATGCAAAAATTATGGTCATAGCCCTTGCAGGAGGCAATAGGGGCATACTCCGAATCGATTCCATCCCCAATCGCCTTGGGCTCGCGGAAGTCGAACGGCGTCCCCTCCACATCGCGCAATTCACCGGTGGGGATATCACGCGCATCCGTGGGTGTAAACTGGCTTGCATTCAGCCGTAGAATATGGCCGGTGATCTGGCCCGCATCATAGCCGCCGAGGTTAAAATAGGCATGGTTGGTCAAATTGAGGATCGTATCCTGATCGGATACGGCATAATAATCGATGCGCAGCGCGTTCTCCTGCGTCAGGGTATACACCACGCGGGCCGTTACCTTTCCGGGGAAGCCCTGTGCACCCTCCGGGCTTTCATAGCTCAGGCGCAGCGCATCCTCCCCCAAAGGCTCAGCATCCCACACAGCATGTGAAAATTCACCGCCGCCATGCAGGCAGGTGATGTCGTTTTCATTTTTCGTCACATGGTATTCTTCGCCGTTGAGCACAAAGGCCCCGTCCGCAATGCGGTTGGCATAGCGCCCAACCAGCATACCCTGATAATCAGAATAGTTCAAATGCCCTTCCAAGGTATCGAAGCCGATCAGCACATCTGCCAACATGCCGTTTTGATCCGGCACGTACAGCTTGTTGAGCGTGCCGCCATAGGTTAGGATTTCGGCACGCATACCTTTCTGGTTTTCTATTATATAGCAGTCTATCGGTTTGCCATCGGGCAAGGCGCCAAAAAAGTTTTTTGTAATGCTCATTGCAGATGCTCCCTTATCATAAATTGGGCTCCTGCTTGATTATAGAGGAAGGCCTTCTCCATTGTCAACCATTGGCAAACGATGAACAGCTATTTTTTACTTTGCTTCCTTTTCCGCCTTCTCTTGGCGGCGGATACGCAGCGTCTCAAGCACCGTTGCATGCTTTTTATCCGGTAGATCATAGTGGAGCATCGGCAGCACGGAGAGCAGCATGCCAATGGCAGGCGGAATGGAGCACAGGAAGAACATTGCCATGCGGTAGGGTTCGAAGGCCGGGTCTGCTTTGAAGCTCGCCCCAGCTTCCAACATCGCGTTTACCTTCTCCACGCCTTCGCCGGAGAAGCCAACGACGGAATACACGATACCCTGGATCAGCGCCGCAATGCCAGAGTTCAGCTTTGTGCAGAAGGACTGCCCGGCGAAGAAAACACCATCCGGGCGAATGCCGTGCTCATATTCCTCATAGTCAATCGTATCCGCGATCATAACGGATTGATACACATTTACAATTCCCATGCCTGCCGCCGCGACCGTGAACACAACGCAGCAGATTGCAAGCCATACCGGCTGGTCAAGCTGATTGGGAGCAAGTTTATATACTACAAAAATAAGTGCGAAAGCGATTCCGCTCGCGATACTGCTGATATTATAAACCTTTTTCTTCTCAAACTTTTTCACCAGCATCGGCGCAAATGCCATTGCGATAAATTGGCCGCCGAAAATACCGCCGCCAAGGACGATCATATAGACGACATAACTCTTCTGATTATAGTCACCATAATAGTAGGAAAGCAGCGTCATCGCAACCATCATCAGCAGCATAATCGGCGCGCGCAGAATGCTGGAAATCATGATTTGACGGAAAGGGCGGTTACGCCACATAAGCTGAAAGTTCTCTTTGATCGTATAGTGTTCGTCAGATGATTTTACGCGCTCCTTGGCGAAGCTCGAAAGCTGAAACAATCCACAGCCGATCACTGAAAGAATCACCGCTACGATGATGAAGCCGAATTGCTGCCCTTTTTGCGTGGACAAGCCCTGACTTTTCGTTAAGCTGTTTCCCACCGCCTGAGATAGCGGGACGATAATCGCCAGCACAATGCCGCCCACACCTCCGGCGATACGTGCAAGGGAAAGCAGGCTTGCCCGATCGTTCTCATCATCCGTCATACGGGCCGTGATGCCCCACAACGGGATGTCGCCTACCGTATAGGTCATGCCCCAGAGAATGTAGGACACACCTGCCCATGCAATAATCAGGCCATTGACTGTGCTGCTATTCTGCGAACCATAGATTCCGTTGCAGAAGCAGAGGATCGTAATCACGCATACCGCCGCAGGCACAAAAATGAGATAGGGCCTGCATTTGCCCCACTTCGTATTTGTCCGATCGACGATCGTGCCCATCATTGGGTCGTTGATCGCATCCCAGACGCGGGCGACTGCGAAAATAACGCCGGTCGCCATTGCCGGGATAAACAGGACACTCTGGAAATAGAACACAAGGCCTGTGCCGATAATGTTGTAAATCATGTTCTGCCCAAGCAGACCGGTCAGGTACAGATTGCGCTCCTTCGGCGTGTAAGTATTGGGGCTGCGCTGTTGTTTCATTCCTAAAACCATTCCCTTCCTTTTGATGCATTGATATAGTACAATCAAATGCCCTTACCATATCAAGGTTCACTCGCGTTTGTATTATATCTTCTTTTTCGTTTTCAGTCAATTCATATAAATGATTTTTTAGGCTTGGATATGAAATTATCTAATTCGACGCAAATCCAAATTCCATTTGACTTCATATAGCGGAAACGATATGATTAAAAATAACCTTTCAGCAGAGCTTTTACCGAGTTACACGGGCAACAGAAAGCACGATAGAAAAGGGAGATCCGGCATGGATTTTAATGAACTGCTGGCCTGCGCCAAAAGGGTCTCCACGAGCGGCAGATTGCCCGGATGGAGGCTGCCGGGAATTGATCAACGTGGTGCATGACGATAACCATCTGCGCGAGGTGCTGATGGAAGACGGCTCGGTTACGACAATCAGCGCGCTGCTTCCGTACCGGCTGTAAGCCTTCACATGCGCCTTAAAACGGAGCAGTCACAAGCCATACATTGCAGGAGGAGGGATTCATGATGCAGACTGTATTGATTACCGGCGCTTCCCGCGGCATCGGCCGGGAAACCGCCCTGCTGCTCGCCCGGCAGGGCATGCGCATCGCCATAAACTACCGCGTGCAAAAGGAGAAGGCGGAAGAGCTCGTCCGGCTCCTGCGCCGAGAGGGGGCGGACGCCGCTGCCTTCCAGGCCGACGTTGCCGATCGGGCACAGGTTTTTGCCATGGTGCATAAAATAGAACAAGCCTTCGGCGGCGTGGACATCCTCGTGCACAGCGCGGGCATTGCGCAGCAGAAGCTGTTCACCGATCTCACAGCGGAGGATTGGCGCCAAATGTTCGCCGTGCATGTGGACGGCCTGTTCCATTGCTGCCAGGCTGCCCTGCCCCATATGATTGATCAGAAGGCGGGCCGCGTGATCACCGTATCCTCCATGTGGGGCGAGGTTGGCGCATCGTGCGAAGTGCACTATTCGGCGGCCAAGGCGGCAGTCATTGGGATGACCAAGGCGCTCGCAAAGGAGCTGGGGCCGAGCGGCATCACCGTCAACTGCGTTTCTCCCGGCGTGATTGATACGGATATGAACGCCACACTCACGCAGGAGACACGGGAGATCTTATGTGAGGAAACGCCGCTTTGCCGGATTGGCACAGCGCGGGAGGCCGCTGAAGCAATCGTTTTCCTTGCATCCAGCAAAGCATCTTTTATCACCGGGCAAGTACTCGCCGTAAACGGCGGAATCGTGATTTAAAGGGAGAAATTGAGAAACGCTGGTGTGTAATGTATGGCAAACTGGCTTGGGCATTTGAAAACCGTCCACCACCATAGGTCGCTTGTCCGGAAGCATTGCTTCCGGGTGGGCCTTTATTGGCAGGGGCTAACGCACGATCTCTCCAAATACGCCCCCGTTGAATGGATTCCAGGAGTAAAATATTATCAGGGAAACCGCAGCCCCAATGAAGCGGAACGGGCAGCCAAAGGCTACAGCAGCGCATGGCTGCATCACAAAGGGCGAAACCGGCACCATCTGGAATATTGGATCGATTATTCCCCGGTGGGCAGCCACGGGCTTGCGGGCATGGAGATGCCCACCAAATATGTGGTGGAAATGTTTTGCGACCGCATGGCGGCCAGCAAAACCTACCGCGGCGCTGCCTATCGGGACAGCGACCCTTTTGATTATTATTTGCATTCCCGCGATCACTACCTGATTCATCCAAACACAAGGGCGCTGCTGGAAACATTGCTTGAGCGTTTGCGGGATGAGGGCGAGGATGCCGTTTTTGCCTATATTAAAAAAGAAATTCTCAAAAAAAGATAAACGTCGTTTTGCAAGGCGGGCTGCATTGACAGCCCGCCTTTTTCCTTATATTTGGCATTTCATCCGCGTAAGAAGATCGCCTTCTTTTGCCACATGTTTTTATGCATCCTGCCATTTTTCCCGCCATGCAATCTTCCCAGGGGTTTCCGGTTATACTGATGATAGGCCAATATGCTCATTCCGGGATTATTTACTGTCCATTTTTTATGGAATGTAACAGCAGGGCTTTCAGCTTTTTCCTCCCTGCAACCATGGGGTGGTTTGATTTGGGGATTTCGCACGAAAAATGCGAAAAAACACGCGCCTTTTTCTAGTTGAAAAAAAAGAAAAAGTCGGTTATACTGTAGTCGTTAAATAATTAACAAACAATCTCGACAGCATGAAAACCCGATCAATATTTGATAAGGAGCGATTGCAATGGCAAACGAAAAGCAGGAAAAGAAAGCCCCCGAGATTGACGTTGAAGCCATGGTAGACAACCATGTGCAGAAGGCGCTCAAGGCTCTCGAACAATTTATGGACATGACGCAGGAGCAGGTGGACAAGATCGTGGAGGCGATGACCGTCGCCGGCCAGGAAAACCACACCCGGCTCGCGAAAATGGCGGTTGAAGAAACCGGTCGCGGCGTGTATGAAGACAAGATCATCAAGAACATGTTCGCCACCGAATATATCTGGCACTCCATCAAGAATGAAAAAACCGTTGGCATCGTCGAAGAGAATGAGCTGGAAGGCTATGTGGAGATCGCGGAGCCGGTCGGCGTTGTCGCTGCGGCAACCCCCGTTACGAACCCCACCTCCACCACGATGTTCAAATCTCTGATCTGCATGAAATCCCGCAACCCGGTGATCTTCGGCTTTCATCCCAATGCACAGCAGTGCTCTGTCGCCGCTGCAAAAGTGCTCTATGACGCGGCAATCAAGGCCGGCGCGCCGGAAAACTGCATCCAGTGGATTGAAACGCCCTCCATTCAGGCAACCACTGCTCTGATGAATCATCCGGGCGTGTCCCTCATCCTCGCCACCGGCGGCGCAGGCATGGTTAAGAGCGCATACAGCGCCGGTAAGCCCGCTCTGGGCGTCGGCCCCGGCAACGTGCCCTGCTATATTGAGAAAAGCGCAAAGCTCGAGCGCGCCTGCACCGACCTGATGCTCTCCAAAACCTTTGACAACGGCATGATCTGCGCTTCCGAGCAGGCGGTCATCGTCGATAAGGAAATCCACAAGGATTTCGAACGCATTATGAAGGAAAACAACTGCTACTTCCTCAATGCGGAGGAGACGCAGAAGGTTTCCGACTATGTGATCAACGCCCAGAAGCAGGCGGTTAACCCCGATGTCGTGGGCAAGAGCGCCACCTGGATTGCAGAGCATGCCGGCATCCAGGTCCCGGAGAAGACGAAGATCCTGATCGCAAAGCTTCCGGCTGTCGGGCCCGAATATCCGCTGTCCCGTGAAAAGCTGAGCCCGGTGCTCGCCTACTTTGTGGTCAACAGCACGGAGGAAGGCTTCGAGCGCGCAACGGAAATGCTGCACATGGGCGGCCTCGGTCACTCTGCGGTCATCCACTCCACCAACGACGATATCATCAAAGCCTACGGCGAAGAGATGAAGGTCGGCCGCGTAATCGTCAACTCCCCCTCTTCTCAGGGCGGTATCGGCGATATCTACAACTCCAACACACCGTCGCTCACCCTCGGCTGCGGCTCCTACGGCCACAACTCCACGACCTCCAACGTCTCCACCGTTAACCTCATCAACAAAAAGCGCCTTGCCAAGAGGAGGGTCAATATGCAGTGGTTCAAGGTTCCGCCGAAGATCTACTTCGAAGAGGATTCCATCCAGTATCTCGAGAAAATGCAGGATATCGAGCGTGCGTTTATCGTGACCGACCCGATGATGGTCAAGCTCGGCTATGTTGATAAAATCCTTTACTATTTGCGCAAGCGCGAGCACTACTGCCACAGTGAAATCTATTCCGACGTCGAGCCCGATCCCGATGTAGACACGATCATGCGCGGCGTGGCTGTGATGCGCGAATTCCAGCCCGATGTCATCATCGCGCTCGGCGGCGGCTCCGCGATGGATGCGGCCAAGGGCATGTGGCTGTTCTATGAGCATCCCGATGCGTCCTTCGACGGCCTCAAGCAGAAGTTCATCGATATCCGCAAGCGCGCCGTCAAGTTCCCGAAGCTGGGCACCAAGGCCAAGATGGTCTGCATCCCGACGACCTCCGGCACCGGAAGCGAGGTGACGAGCTTTGCCGTCATCACCGACCGCAAGAACGGCAATATCAAATACCCGCTCGCCGACTATGCCCTGACGCCTGATGTTGCGATTATCGACCCACAGTTCGTCATGAGCCTTCCGAAGTCCGCCACCGCCGACACTGGTATGGACGTTCTGACGCATGCGATCGAGGCCTATACCTCCAACCTGGCCAGCGACTACACCGACGGTCTTGCCATGCAGGCAATCGAAATGGTGTTTGAATATCTGCCCCGTGCCTATCAGAACGGCGCGTCCGACAAGGAAGCCCGCGAGAAGATGCACAACGCATCCTGCATCGCCGGTATGGCCTTCACAAACGCCTTCCTGGGCCTGAACCACTCTATGGCGCATAAGCTCGGCGGTGAGTATCACATCCCGCACGGCCGTGCGAATGCGATCTTGCTGCCCTATATTGTGGCCTATAATGGCCAGAAGCCCACAAAGTTTGCCACCTTCCCGAAATATGAAACCTTTGTTGCGGACAAAAAGTTCGCAAAAATTGCAAAACACCTTGGCATTGCAGGCAAAACCACGCAGGAGAGCGTTGCAAACCTCGTCCAGGCCATCAAGGATCTGCGTGCGAGTCTGAATGTGCCTGCCTCTATCCAGGAATGCGGCGTAGATGAGAAGGAATTCTTCGATAAGCTCCCGCGCCTTGCGGACAACGCGCACGCCGACCAGTGCACCACGGCCAACCCGCGCTACCCGCTGGTGTCCGAGATTGAGCAGCTTTATACAGACGCTTATTACGGAAGATAAACAAAACGTTGTCAACTGACAAATTGAAGGGCTCCGCCCCCCGCAGGGATGGGGCCCTTCTCTCTGCCCTTGCGGGAAGGCGCTTTTTTACGGGACATTGACATTAGATGTGAAATTTTAGGCATGGCATATTCGAATTGAATGCAGTATGATACAATTATAAGCATCTGAAATCTGACATCTGATGTCTGAAATCTATTTACGGAGGTGCTTTTTCGTGGAAATCACCATCTGCATCGGCAGTTCCTGCCACCTGCACGGCTCGCGCGACGTGATTCAGGTGCTCGAAAAGCTCGTCACCGCCCATGGGCTTACAGACACGGTGGAGCTCAAGGGCTCCTTCTGCATGGGCGAATGCACCAGGGGCGGCGTTTGCGTGAGCGTAAACGGGCAAAAATTCTCCCTCACCCCGGCGGATGTCCCCTCTTTTTTCAAAACGGAGATTTTAGAGAAACTGGCATAGCCTCGCCACTAGAAAGGAGCCGTCCAAATGAGCATCATCGGCCTGCAAAAGGCAAACTGTAAAAACTGCTATAAATGCATTAAAGTCTGCCCGGTCAAATCCATCCGGCTGGCAAGCGAGCAGGCGCAGATCATCGAGGCGGACTGCATCCTCTGCGGCAAATGCCTCAACACCTGCCCGCAGAATGCCAAAACGCTTTCGAGCGATCTCGACAAGGTAAAGGGATTTTTGAAAAACGGGAAGCGCGTTCTTTTTTCCCTTGCCCCCTCCTACTATACCTCCTTTGATTTTGACGATGAGCGAAAGCTGCTGGGTGCGTTCCAAAAGCTCGGCATCTTCGGCACGGCGCAGACAGCGGACGGTGCCGCCTACGTCACAGCCGAATATCACAAGCTCATCAAGGCGCATGAGATGGAGAATATCATCACCACCTGCTGCCCCACCGTAAACGATCTGGTGGAGAAATATTACCCCGAGCTGATCCCCTATCTGGCCCCGATCGTCAGCCCCATGATCGCGCACGGGCGTTTGCTCAAGGAAACCTATGGACATGACAGCAAGGTCGTTTTCGTCGGCCCCTGTATTGCCAAGAAGGCGGAGGCGGACGACATCCGGCACGAGACGGAGATCGACGCGGTGCTCACCTTCCAGGATATGCACACCTGGCTCCAGCAGGAGGGAATCTGTGTGAATGATTGCGCTCCGGCGGACTTCCTGCGCGGTGATTCGGAGATTCTACGCCTTTACCCAATCGCGGGAGGCATCATTAAAACACTGAAACGCCGCGAAGGGGGCGACCTGCCACACTATAATATTATGAGCATCGATGGCATTGATAACTGCAAGGATGTGCTCGACGCCGTGCGCGCCGGGCAGATCACCGGCAGCTTCATTGAAATCAACGCCTGCATGAGCGGCTGCATCAACGGGCCGGCCCGCGTTTCCAGTGCGCACGACCGCTTCACCGGCCGCATCCGCATCAAGGAGCACGTGCATACAACGGGCGACGGCTACCCGGAACTGACGGCCGCCCTCCCCATGTGCAAAGGCTTTGTGGACCGGACGGACAAACGCGAGATCCCCAGCGAATCGGTCATCCGTTCGATTTTGCAAAAGATCGGCAAGGATTCCCCAGAGCAGGAATTAAACTGCGGCTCCTGCGGCTATGCCACCTGCCGTGATAAGGCGATCGCCGTTTATCAGGGCAAGGCGGAGCTGACGATGTGCATGCCCTTTATGCGGCAGCGCGCCGAGTCGCTCTCCAACGTGGTTCTGACGGAAACGCCGAATATTACAATCATTGTCGATGAGGATCTCAACATCGTCGAATATAACACGGCGGCGGAAAAGGCCTTTGGCGTCAGCCGCTCCGCCGCGCTGACCAAGGGGCTCTATGAAATCCTCGACCCTGCGGATACGCTCGCCGTTTTCGATTCCAGGCAACCGATCTTTGATAAAAAAATCACGGTGGATGCCTATCACAAAACCTTCCTCGAAAGCATCGTCTATATCAAGGAGGGCAATTACTGCATGGGCATCTTCAAGGATATCACCGAGGAAGAGGCCCTGAAGGAAAAAAGCCAGAAGCTGCGCATGGATACGGTCGACATGGCGCAGAAGGTGATCGACAAGCAGATGGTCGTCGCACAGGAAATCGCAAGCCTTCTGGGCGAGACGACGGCGGAAACGAAAGTAACCTTGACAAAGCTTAAGGATATGATCGCCCGCGACGGCACACAGGCTTGAGGGAGGATTCCGAATGAGCGTACATATCGACGTTGCATGGAAAAGCCTCAATAAAAAGGGCGAGGAGCTCTGTGGCGACAAGGTCGTCACCGTGCGCACGGCGGACTCCACCATCGCCGTGTTGGCCGATGGACTCGGCAGCGGCGTGAAGGCGAATATCCTCGCCACCCTCACCAGCACGATCTGCGCGACCATGGTGCGCGAGGGCGCATCCGTGGCGGAGGTGGTATCGACCATCGTCAACACCCTGCCCGTGTGCAACGTGCGCAAGGTGGCCTACGCCACCTTCAGTATCCTGGAGATTAAGGATAGTGGCGAAGGCTACCTCGCGGAGTTTGACAATCCCTTCTGCATCTATATCCGCGACGGCAAGCGCATGGAATTCAAATGCGAATATAACGAATACTCCGGTAAAGGCGTGTATGAAACCCGCTTCCAGGCCCTGCCGGGTGATGTCATCACCATCGTCAGCGACGGCGTGATCTATGCGGGCGTAGGCGAATCGCTCAATTTCGGCTGGACATGGGAGCATGTGGTCAAGTGGCTGTTAAACGCCACGGCGCTCGAGATGTCCGCGCCGCGGCTGACCGCCGCCCTGTCCGATACGGTCAACGACCTCTATATGAAAAAGCCGGGGGATGATTCTACCGTGCTTGTCGCGGAGGTCACGGCGCACAAGGTGGTCAATATGCTCGCCGGGCCACCCAAGGACAAGGCGGATGACGAGCGCATGGTGCGCGATTATATGCGCTCGCAGGGCAAAAAGGTGATCTGCGGCGGCACAAGCGCTAATATCGTTGCCCGCGTGCTCAACCGTAAAATCCGCACGTCGCTGACCTATTCCGACCCTTCCATCCCCCCCATCGGCTTCATCGAGGGCGTGGATCTCGTTACGGAAGGCGTGCTCACCCTCACCCGCACGCTGGATATTTTGCAGGAATACTGCGATAAGGATGCGGATTCCTACTACTTTCACCGCATTGATGAGGAAAACGGCGCGGCGATGCTCGCGCGGATGCTGCTGGAGGATTGCACGCATTTAAAGCTCTTCATCGGCACGGCGATCAACCCCGCCCATCAGAACCCGAACCTGCCCGCTGACCTGAGCATTAAATTAAAGCTGATCGACCGCCTGGCAGAGCTGATGGAAAAGCTCGGCAAGCGAGTGGATAAAACCTTCTGTTAAAATTCGTATCCCAAGTTTTACCCGAATGGAGTGGAAACACAATGAAAAAACTGTTTGATACCGCTGTGCAGAAGCTCAAATACAAGGTCCTGCGCGAGGTGGCCCGCCTTGCATTTGAGGATCAGCTCGACAGCGGCGCACTGCTCGATATCCCCGCCAAAATCATGCCCGGCCCCAAGCCCACCATGCGCTGCTGCATCTATAAGGAGCGCGCCATCATTGGGGAGCGCATCAAGCTCGCCATGGGCGGCAACAAGGAGAACCCAAACGTCGTCGAGGTGCTGGATATCGCCTGCGATGAGTGCCCGGTCGAAGGCATGCGCGTATCCGAGGCCTGCCGCGGCTGTATCTCCCACCAGTGCGTGGACGTTTGCCCCAAGGGCGCGATCAGCATCGTAAACCACCGCTCTGTGATCGACCAGTCAAAGTGCGTGGAATGCGGCAAATGCCTCAACGCCTGCCCGTATAACGCGATCATTCAATGCGTGCGACCGTGTGAAAGCGCGTGCCACATCAACGCCATTCACATGGGCGAGGATAAAAAGGCGAAGATCGATAATGAAAAGTGCATCTCCTGCGGCGCGTGCGTGTATAAATGCCCGTTCGGCGCGATTGCAGATAAATCCTATATTCTGGAAGCCATTCGACTGCTGAAGGAATCAGAAGATAATACGAAATACAATGTGTACGCGGTCGTCGCGCCCTCGATCGTCAGCCAGTTTGTGCAGGTGCGCGTCGAGCAGGTGGTATCCGGCCTCAAGCATCTCGGCTTTTTCAGCGTCGTCGAGGCAGCGCTCGGTGCGGACATGGTCGCCTATCAGGAGGCAAACGAGCTGTATGAAAAAGGCTTTTTGACAAGCTCCTGCTGCCCGGCCTTTGTCACCTATGTCCGCAAGGCCTTCCCGGACCTTGCGCAGCACGTTTCGCATAACCTCTCCCCCATGGCGCAGATTGCAAAGCATATCAAGCGCTTGGATCCCGGCTGCAAGATTGTTTTTGTAGGCCCCTGCATTGCCAAAAAGATGGAGCAGAAGTGGGAAACCGTGAGCCCCTATATCGACTGTGTCATCACCTTTGAGGAGCTGCAGGCCCTGTTTGATGCGCGCGATATTGATATCGCCTCCCTGCCGGATGAGCATCTCGATAACGCCTCCTATTACGGCCGTATCTTTGCCCGCAGCGGCGGCCTTGCGAGCGCGGTTGAGCAGGCGCTCAGGGAGCAAGGGCTCTATGATCTCGGCGATTTCCGCTACAAGCCCGTTTCCTGCGACGGCATCCGCGAATGCCGCACCGCCCTGCTCAAAGCCTCCAAGGGCGTTTTGCAGGAAAACTTCATCGAGGGTATGGCGTGCGTTTCCGGCTGCATCGGCGGTGCAGCCTGCCTGACGCACGGGCCGAAAAACAAGCTCGACGTGGACAAATACGGCCAGCTCGCCAAGGAGAAGACGATGACGGACGCGATCAGCGTTTATGATTTTGAATAATCCGGTTTGGGAATTGACATCAATATCAGACACGCTATAATAGAATAAATGAGTCGTTTTTTCCGAATTGCGGATTCCAAAAGGCTTTGGCCTGTGAAAGGATGAGTTTACAGATGACTACGATCTATGTCTGCATCGGCAGCGCCTGCCATCTGAAAGGGTCTTATGATATTATTAACCGCCTGCAAGCTCTGATTGCAAAGCAGGAATTGGGCGAGCGCGTAGAGGTGCGCGCCAAGTTCTGCATGGGGAACTGCGGGCAGGACGGCGTATCCGTCAGTGTGGACGACGGGCCGGTATGCTCGCTCCTCCCCGCGGATACAGACGCATTTTTTGAAGAGCAGGTTTTGAAGAATTGCCCGGCTGGCGCCGGCAAGGCGTAAAAAACACGATAGTAATAAAAACGGCCGTTGCTTTCTGAACTGCACCCTAATTGTTAGACAGTATGTTATACTGAATAACGATTGGGGTGTTTTACTATGCCAAAAGGGATACCAAATGCACGCTACACAGGAGAATTTAAGCGCCAGGTGGTGGAGGACATCCAAAAAAATAAGTTGAGCCAACATCAAGCATCCATCAAGTATGAGGTACCTCGTTCGGTGATCCAGCGATGGGAACGCATCTATCTGGAGGAAGGAGCGGAGGGACTGTATGTGGAGCGGCGGGGTCGGGCAAGCGCCGCCAGCGGGACGAAAAAAGGACGTTCCTCAAAGCTGCCTAAGGAAGTGGAAGAAGATTTAATCGCGGAAAATCAGCGGCTGCGTGCGGAGAATGACTACCTAAAAAACTTGCACGCCTTAGTGTCGGAGCGGGTACGCCGAGAGAAAAAACAAAGATAATTTCGGCACTAAGGCCTAAACATAAGTTAGAGATCCTTCTTGAAGTCGCAAATCTTCCGCGCGCAACCTATTACTATCATGCCAAGCGGCTTGCCGCACCGGACAAGTATGCGGAACTGGTGTCAGAAATACAGCGGATTTATGCCGAGAATAAAGGCCGTGTGGGCTACCGCCGCATCACGTTGGAACTTCATCAGCAGGGCCGCGTCGTCAACCACAAGACTGTCCAGCGGCTGATGCGTCTGCATGGCATCGTCTGCTGCGTACGCATGAAGAAATACAAATCTTACAAGGGTGAGGTGGGTAAAACCGCACCCAACCTGTTGGAACGCAGCTTTGAAGCCCAAAAGCCCAACCAAAAGTGGGTTACGGACGTGACGGAGTTCAGCCTGTTTGGGCAAAAAATCTATCTTTCGCCCATTCTCGATTTGTATAGCCGCGACATTGTCAGCTACACAATCTATGACCGTCCCGTACTGTCCATGGTGACGGAGATGCTGGAACACGCCTTTGAAACCATACCGGGCGGTACCAATCTCATCCTCCATTCCGACCAGGGCTGGCAATACCAGCACAAGCAGTACCAGCAAATGCTGAAAGCGAAGGGCATTCGCCAGAGCATGAGCCGCAAGGGCAATTGCCTTGATAATGCTGTGATTGAGAATTTCTTCGGTTTGCTGAAGAGTGAGCTCCTCTATTTGCAAAAATTTGATTCTATGGAACACTTCAAGGCTGAGCTGATTGACTATCTTGACTACTACTACAACCGCCGCATTAAGGCAAAGCTAAAGGGCTTGCCGCCTGCTATTCACAGACTACAAGCCCTTTCTGCTGCTTAATTAATTTTTTTGTCTAACTTTTTGGGGTCACTTCATTCCCGCAGCGGCCGTTTTTGCCTATTTTCATTTGGACTGTTATGGATGAAAAAACAGATTGTAAAATATTGACTGATAAGGATTCATCATATATAATTGACACGTGGTGAAAGCCACCGATGGCACTACCTCAGCGGTAGGCAGTTAGCGTCCTTTCTCCTTGCGCATTGTTTTGCGCGGGAGGGAGGTGATGCGCATGGAGTACATAATCATTATTTTATTTTTGATGTTGTTGCTCGTAGTCGCAATAAAAAAAGACTAGCTGCCCCCGTCCCCAACGTGTGTAGCTAGTCTATTCTAAATGTGGGACGCTAACCGCCGAAACGGGTAGTGCCATCGTTCGTCTATATTGTAGCGTAAAGAAAACCGTTTGTCAATACCTGTCAGATGAAAGATCGAGGCTAAGGCGTAAATTCGTCAGGCTTCGATTTTTTTTGCAGGAATTGACTGTTAAATATTGACTGATAAGGATTCACAATATATAATTGACACGTGGTGAACGCCACCGATGGCACTACCACAGCGGTAGGCAGTTAGCGTCCTCGCTCCTTGCGCGTTGTTTCGTGCGGGAGGGAGGTGAGGCGCATGGAGTACATCATCATTATTTTCACTTTGATTTTGTTGCTCGTGCTCGCAATAAAAAAAGACTAGCTGCCCACGTCTCCAAACTGCGCAGCTAGCCTAAGCAAATTTGAGGGACGCTAACCGCCGAAACGGGTAGTGCCATCGTTCATCTATATTGTAGCGTGAAGGAAATCGTTTGTCAATACCTGTCAGATAACATTCCGGTAAAGCATATTGCTTTTCCGGGTTTTTTATTTTATATCGTAATGACGGCGATAATATAATAACAAAAATTATAGCCTTTGATCTGTATCTGAGGGAATGTATTCAGCAATATCTGGTAATTCACAATTTAAAATGCGACAAAGATCATTTAATGTTACGGTAGTAAGCGGAAGGTTTTTTCTCAATCGATCGAGTGTGCTACTGCTCATATGGTGGTCGTTTATAAGGGAATAGGTGCTAATGTGACGCTTCTTTAGTGTTTGCCAAAATCGATCATAAATAATCATATTGATAATCCTCCTCATACTAATTATCTTTTATGATTAAATACTTGACTATAGTCGTAAGACCGACTATAATGTGATTGAAAATACGACTATCTGATTTCTTGTTCTATGTTTTTAAATAATTCATCATTAAAAAAATCACTGATAGAAATATGCAATCCATCACAAAGCTTTTGAAGTGTAGAAACTGTGGTACCACGATTCCTTTCACTCACAATATTATTAAGTGTCGATTGCGGTACTCCACTGATTGTCGCCAGCATGTTCACCGTAATTTTATTTTCTTCACAAAGAGCTATGATCCGCTTTCTAACAGCCTCACCAATACGCATTGTTTATGATCTCCTAAGCTAAAATGAGTTAACTTTAGGTTAGCTTATTATTTTGCAAAAGGTTAACTCATTTGAGTTAGAATGGCAGATTTTCAAAAAAATATGCTTTATATTGTGAAAAGGAGAAAAAATGCATGAATCATCTTGCAGCTTTACAGGCCATCGAAGAATTCCACAAGACGATTTTTTAAACTTGCAAAAGCGGCTGCAAAAAATCATCAAACAATTGATCAAGCAGGGCATCACCACCTTTTACTGCGGCGGAGCCTTGGGCTTTGACACGCTCGCAGCGCAGGCGGTTTTGAAAGCGCGGCGCTTCCACCCGCAGGTGAAGCTGATTCTGGCTCTCCCCTGCCGCGATCAGGCGGAACAATGGCGGGAAGCGGACAGACTGCTCTATGAATCCATCAAACGGCGGGCGGATGAGGTGGTATATCTTTCCGAGCGTTACACGCGGGGATGCATGTTCGAGCGGAACCGCTACATGGTCGATCACAGCGACGTTTGCGTTTGCTATTGCCTGAGCGATCAAGGCGGCACAGCATATACGGTGAAATATGCGCGGCGCAGGGGCGTTCCGGTCATCAATCTGGCAAAGGAGGGATGGGATCAAAAAATCCCCTGACAGAGTGTCAGGGGAAAACGATCGTGATGTTTGGTTTCGATGGCGCGACGGCATTATGATCGTCAATTTGATTCATGAATCAGGAAATGGAAACGCGCTCAGGCCGCGCAGGCCCACGCCTTTTCCCTTGTTGGAAAAGGGTGCAAAAGAACATTTTTTACACGGCACACGGCAGCGGCAGGGCCGTGCAGGGGGTCGAGGGGCTACGGCCCCGCGCATTTCTTTTGGTTCGTTTTCTTTGTGTCGAGCAAAGAAAATGAACGAGCATCAGCGATACACCTGCATAAAGATAAACAATTCCCCGGCACTTGCGGCCTGGGCGCGTTCCCCTTTCCCTATCCGTGCTTTATAAACAAATTAATGATACGGAAGTCACGCTATGAATGCTTTTATGATTTGCGCGGCGGCTTTACATTGAAGTCAGGCCTGACTGTACCGTCAATTTCTCCATATTCCTGTTCATGTTTGCGGATGCTATCCCGAATTAAGACCAGGATATGGCTGTTTACAGATCGCCCCTCATACTCAGCCACAAAACTCAACTTATTCAGCATTTCTTCCTCGATGCGAATGGATACACTTTTCACAGCCATAAAATCACCTCAAAATAAATTTATGATGACTTTATTTTACGCAAACATTATGATATAATGAGCTGAATAGATTTACAGTATATCTATAATATGTTCAAATAGGCTATACAAAGGAGGCGTGACAGGTAAAGGAGTTTACTATACTGAAGCATTTTATTTTATGAAAAGGAGTTGTTTGCATTGATCAAATCAAAAATCCAAAAAGCCACCGCTCGCTTCAGGGAAAAGCGAAACCCACCTTTCAGCGAAGAAGAAGCGCTCCAAAAGGCCAGAGACAACTTCATGAAAGCGCTCACCGAATGTTTAATCCTCGCCTGCCTAAGCAAAGGCGATCGTTATGGCTACGAGATCAGCCAGTCCATCAAGGCATATAGCGGCGGATGTTTTCGCATTCCGGAAGGGGCCATGTATCCCACGTTATATCGCATGTTGGATCGAGGCTACATCACTACCTACACCTCTGATTGTGGAAAACGGCAGATGCGCATTTACTACCAGATCACATCCGCCGGCCGTGGTCATCTCGAAGCGCTTATGAAGGCCTATCATGAGGCCCATGCAGGCTATCAGTCCGTCCTCTCTGCAACGATCTAAAAAAAGAGGCTGTCAAAAAGAATCCATATGTCTGCGAGCGAACACAGTTCGCCCTTGCGAGATTGGGCTTTCTAAAAAATTCTATGCGCCTGCGGGCGACATACAAAAAATTGAATAACGTCGCCACTTCAATTGGCCCGCAGGCACAGCCCGCCCCAACAACAACCGGCTCAACAGTTAATGAAATTGGCGGCAACGCCGCTTGTTCCCTTCCTTTATGCCGCCGAAGCCTGCGCCTGCGTGGTTGCCGGCGGCGCAGTGGTCGGAGGCGGCACGGTCGTTTTCGGCTTCTCCTGCATTTCCTTCGGATAGGCCGGGTCAAAGATATCATATTTGCGGAAATACTCCTTCGAATCTTCATCGCGCACCACCGTCGCCTTATTGCGGTTTAAAAGCTCAATGAGCGGATAAAGATTGAGCCAAATCTGGTTGATCCCTTCCTTCTGCGATTCGTCAAAGATCAGTTGCAGGCCGATGTGCAGATGCGGCTGGGTCATGCCGTTGTTATCCTCCTTGGTCGAATAGCCCGTGGAGCCGAGATACCCGATCACCTGCCCCGCTTTGACCTTGGAGCCGAGCTTGATGCCCGTCTGATAAGGGTGGCCCTTGCGCAGATGCGCATAATAATAGGAGCGTTTCCCATCAAAGCTGCGGATGCCCAGCCGCCAGCCGCCATACTGATTCCAGCCGTAGGCCTCTACGACCCCACCCTCCACAGCGACAATCGGCGTGCCGATCGCGCCGAGCAGGTCATTGCCGAGATGCCGCCTGCGGTAGCCGTAGGAGCGGGAATCGCCGAAATCGTCATAATGGCTGTAGCCAAAGCCCTCCGCGATCGGGCAATAGGCCTTCAGCCCGTATTTTTTTACAATGATCTTCTGGCCCTCATGCTCCTTGTCCGGCGCCTCCTTTTCGTATTCGCCCACCATGCCGCCGAGCACCGCTGTGTATGCCCGCTTGTAATAATCATAGTATTTATTATCCGCCATCAGCTCATCTACGGTTTTTCCATCTGCCAGCGCATCCTTGAGCTTTTGCAGCTGGGCGGATTTATAACCCTTCCAGTTGCCCCCGTTTTTACAGGCAAGCCAGGCGAGCGAATCAATCCAGCTAACGTGCGGCCCCTTGCCCTCTTCATGCGTTTTTATATCGAGTGCCAGCGTGTCGCTCAGAGCAGTGTACGGTGCATTAAACTCTACCCATTTGATGTAGGAGGGCTGCGTTGTATCCGTCTGCCCGGTGGACGCCTGTGATTCTGCGGGCGCAAGGTTGGAGGGAGCGTCCGTTTCTACCCCCTGCGCCGCTTGCACCTTCTGCGTATGCTCTTCCACCCCCTGCGCCACGCCAAAAACACTCAACGCACCGAGCGCGAGGCAGATGACGATGGACAATATCATATTCAGCCTGCTTGTTTCCTTCGTATGCAACGTGATTGTCACCGCCCATTTCCATCGCCGGTTTCTGGGAAACCGCTTCTGGGGTTTGATCCGTAGTTTCATTTTATGAGCGATATGGGTGGAACATGCCTTGAAAAAAGAAAAGGGGCGG